>Ga0209979_1000139_pt1 | contig 122565 bp, 87 predicted proteins | sample AnhtaG_FD_183114 | JGI IMG/M metagenome (GOLD analysis project Ga0209979, IMG submission 183114) | Deep subsurface microbial communities from Anholt, Denmark to uncover new lineages of life (NeLLi) - Anholt_01485 metaG (SPAdes) (version 2) | ecosystem: Environmental > Aquatic > Marine > Oceanic... | reverse complement strand
TACATCTGTCGCCTTGCTCCAGTGATACAGCTTTGACCAACCCGGAGTATAACTACCCCCTCCTCCTCCGCCCTCAAAAGTGTTGGTTATCCAGACTATGTGCAAGTCGTCGTTATAATCATAACAGCCAGAAACCTCAAAAGCACCACACTCGTCGCCGCATCCATAATCGGTGACCTGATTAATCGTTATGTTCCCGGCAACCCAGTCATCACCGTTGTCCTGGGACTCGACATAAGCCACCTCATGGTTCCAGGTACAGGGCTCTGAACCCAAACAGTACTGGGGCCTCATATAAACGATGGCCACCTTCTTGGAGACCGGCGAAGCCTCTATGGTTCCGGTGATAAAGCAGGAGGTGTCTATCACGCCGACGGGATGGAAAGCATCCGAAACAAACGTGCCTTCAGGAATCGTGTACTCCTTAGTTTCTCCGCCGTGGTAGGTCTGGCAGATCAGGTTGTTATCATCGCCGAAATAGCATCGGATATAGCCTATTCGCATAAGTGTTGTTGCACGCTCGCTGGTCATGATATGGATATAATCCCTCGCGTCCCCCACATCATACTTCGCCACTATCTCGGGCCACCCTCCCCTATCACCAGTACCACAAACTATATCCGGAATATCCCACTTCTTGGTGAAGAAACCACCACACAGACCATCGTCTACGGTTAAGGCGGTGTGCCAGACCTTGGTAGGATTATCTGGGTTCGCATAATAGGTAGAGATCACTACCACTCTTCCGTCATTCAAAGAACTGACCCGGGGGTATCTGTTACGCCAATCTGCCGGGCCTACGGCGGCTCCACCCATGTAACCACCCCACGGGTCCTTGCATTCGAGCCAGATCTCCTCATCGCTCGGATCTGCCTCCAAAGCATCATAGGAAAAAGTGATATGACGATAGCCATCGTTGGTCACATCGATCAACCGACCTATGGTGCCGTTCGACTGATACTCAAACCAGGTATTCCCGATCTGGTCATGCTGAATGATGGCTCCAACTGCGGGATTAATATCGTCGCAAGTTACAAGTTTCCCTCCCCAAGTCGGATACTTGAGGGAGACTCTGGGAGCTGCAGCCGATCTCTCCGAATCATGTACCAGGGGTAGCCTTAGGCTGGTCCCCTCTGCTTTCTTCTTGTCCACAGCAGCAGAGGCTCCTCCAGCGAAGATAAACAGAACAAACAGACAAACAACAAAAATTACCATCAATCTCTTTACCATTTTCTACTCCTTTCAAGTAAATAAAAGGTCACTTGAAATCTAAAAGTGGAAAACTACTTCTGTAAAAGCCCCACAGCAGATTGATTTTCTGCAAACAATCTTGGGAACGCTCACCTCCTTTCCTAACAGGAAAAAATCGAAGGTTTTTTGAATGCCTGATTTAAACTGGCTGGCCCTAAGACAAAATCTGTGGGATTTGTCTTCAAGCCTTTTCCTTCACCTCCTTCCAGTCTCAAAATCCCCCCCCGCCGTTGGCGGGGGAGAGCTGAGTTTTAAAAGGTTGAAGTCATTTGGATAGATTTTGCTCCTCTACCGCAAACTAAATTGAATGCTACACCTGTGAAAGGGATTCTGCCAAAGTAAAAGAAAGACTTCTTTCCCGCTCAAAGATCAAGGAAGAGAAGATAGTAAATCTTTTTCCTTTAATCTTCGCCGTCACAGCTACTAACCATGTAACGATTATAATAAAAGGCATAAATCCTTTTTTGTCAAGTATTTTTTTTACTTTTTTGCAAAATTTTTTCTTTTTTTCGTCTCTTTTGAAAAACAATAAAAATAAGGCGACCGGGGTGTCCAGCCTTACCATATAAATAATAAGGGGCTACAAGGGGCAGGTAAGGTTCACCTTAGAAGGGCCTGTCGAAAAAGCTACCCTCCGGGGCGGGATGACGGAGACCCCCAGGCGGGAGGGGGTCGACACCCCCGTCTGGGGGCGGTCGTCTGACCGCACGAAAGTGGTTCGGGAATTCCAATGCGAAGCTCGTATGAGTGCATACACACATTCATACGAATTTCCTCTCTCCACAGGGGAGAGGGGACAGTTTCGCATCAGAAATAAATGCATTTGTATTAGTTGGCTTTTTCAACGGCCACTGAAGGCACACCCCCCCTTTTGCGCCAAAAAGCTCACTCCTCCACTATCACCCTGATCAATTCCAAAAAGTCTGCCATGCTTGCCTGCACCCCATCCTTGTTCACATCCGAGTTAGCCCTCTGCCGGGAAGAAAGTTTCTGGCTTCCAGCCAGAAAATTAAAGAAAAATATAGCATCCGCAATAGTGTATGCGTATCCATCATCGTTCACATCGCCATACAGAGGATGTCTGATGAGGACACTTCCATCGGTCAACGTAAGCTCTGGAGGGGTGATGAAACTGCTGTCGCTTCTTACTAACCTGTTGTCAGCAAAAGGGGTTCCCAGATCTTCAAAAAAGCTCACCGGCACCTCTACGTCCAGCAGAAGATCCTGAGAGGTCACGTTAATCCAGATAAGACCCAGGGTGTCAGTCCCCGGCGTCAAGGGGGCAAGATAGGTTGAATCCGGATGATGCCTTCTACCTACAATTCTTATCCTTTCCGGGAGTGATGTGTCATAACTGACATACTGAAAACGACTTAGCAACTTGACCGAACTACCGGTCAACAGTTCCGGGTCAAATTCCAACAGCATATCTATGCCGGCTATCGAATCCACACTGGTCAAGACCATATATAACGGCACGTCTGCCTGTCCCGGGTCGGCCACGACCTGGTCACTGAGATAGATTGAAAAATCTCCCTGGGCCAAACCGAGAGAAAAAAGCCCTCCCAGATTTAGGATTCCCAAACATACTATCGTCAAAAAGCTTCTATGTCTGAACATCTCTCAATCCCGCCATGATGATGAAGGGCAAACCTCCTGGTCTAAATCTAAAAATCCGGTCATGGACAACCTGGAGGAGGACCCCCCCGATACAAATAGCTCGTCAGATAGAGCACATCTCCCAAATCAATGGTTCCATCGCAATTGACATCTCCTGCTGCCATTGGTTGGGGAGCCGGTCCGCCTTTGTATAGATAACTAATCAGATATAGCACATCTCCTAAATCCACCTCACCATCACCGTTAACATCTCCTGGAATGTAGGAGATCACATGTAATATCACCAACTGGCTATCAGCTAAAGATCCATCTGAGGCGATAAAGGTCACCTGATAGATCGAATCCTCCTGGGTGCTATCCGGAGCGAAGATAAAAGCTCCACCTCCGTTACCGCTGTCCACAAAATCGGAATTTGAAGGGGAACCGACCGCACTCAAGCTGATGCTGGGTCCGTCTGGATCGGTGGCATAAACGTGCAAACTGAAGGTATCCCCTACCTCCGGTTCCACGCTATCAGGGAGGGAGACCAGTACAGGTGGTTGATTTCCGGCTTCGGTGACAGTTATCTCCACTACTTCACTATCGACTGCACCAGTGGTATCGGTAGCTTTGAAGGTAACCAAATATTGCCCTGCTTGAGTGTAGGTGGGAGCAAACCAGAATGACCCGACACCATTTCCCGAGTCCATCAGAGATGAATTCGGAGGGTCGTTCTCCACACTGAAGGTAAATGGGTCTCCATCCGAATCGGTGGCGAAAATTCTGAATTCCAGAGTATCCCCCTCCATGACGCTCTGTGGTCCTATGGAATCTAAGTCTGGAGCTTGAGGCACGTTGGTTATGGTAATAGGAACCGCTTCATAATCACTTGAAACCAGATCGGTGACGGAGAAGAACACCGTGTGAACTCCCGCCTGGTAATAGTCAGGAGTGAAAGTAAATGATCCTGCTCCGTTGCCGGAGTCCACAAAGGTGGCATGGGAAGGCAGGGGACCGGCAGTAAATACTAAACTGTCGCTGTCCACATCCGTAGCATGTACCCTGAATTGCAGCATCTCTCCCTCTGCCACGGTTTTTAGTCCGATTGAATCTAGGACCGGAGGTTGATCTACATTTGCCACCGTGATCTCCACCACCTCACTGTCGATGGCTCCTTGGGTGTCTTTTGCAAAGAAGGTAACGTAGTAAACCCCCGCCTGAGTCCAGTCCGGATGGAAAACAAAAGAGCCGGCTCCATTTCCTGAATCGACAAAGACCGCGTTCTGAGGAACGTTCAAAGTGTCCAGGACGATAGAATCACCATCCACATCCGTAGCATGTATGCGGAAGCTCAGCACCTGTTCCTCGCCTATCGTCTTGGGACCGATGGAATCTAAAACCGGCGCATGATTTCCCGATTCGATCACGGTTATATGAACAAATTCGGTATCAGCCAAACCTCTGCTTTCGGCAACAAACCGCACATCGTATGTAGAATCGCCCTGAATGAAATCGGGACTGAAGCGGAACCACCCCCGACCATTACTGCTATCTTCAAAAGAAGAATTTGTGGGCAGATCCATAGCCTGTAAACTGGGTATATCCGCAATAGAGGTGGTGATCACATGAATATCCAGGGTGTCCCCTTCCACTATACTGGTATCATTTATGGGCACTATGTTCGGAGGCTCAGGAACATCATACACCTGTATCCCCCGGGGAGCGTCCCACACGGTATCAGGATAAACCTCGTCCACCACAAAGGCAGTTACAGTATAAAGAGTGGGTGCCGGGTATCCTCCCTGACTGTAATCCGGAGTGAAGATGAACACTCCCACTCCGTTCCCGCTATCCGTGAAGGTGGCGTTATCTGGCAGGGGGACCACATGCAGACTGGGGAAGGTGCTGTCCGGATCGGTGCCAATCACCTTGAACATACAGGTTCCTCCCTCGTCCACCTTGAAATATGAAGAATCCGGCTGGATTTCAACATCCGGATGCTGATTTGAGTCTATCACCGTGATCTCCACCAACTCCCAACCCCTCAGAAGTGTATCCACCGAGTCGATAGCCTCAAACAGAGCATAATAAACCCCTTGCTCATAGTAGGTGGGGCGGTAAATAAAGGCGCCGGTACCATCCCCGTTGTCGGTGAAGGTAGCAGAAGGTGGTAGATCGCTTGCCCGCATGATGGGAGTGGTGCTATCCGGATCTGAAGCAGTGACCATAAATGTTAACCACTCCCTCTCGATCACCGATTTGGGACCTATGGAATCCAATACCGGTGGCTGATTGCCCGCCTCTGCAACCGTTATCTCCACCACCTCACTATCATTAAGTTCTCCATCAGATGCCATAAAGGTGAGATAATAAATGCCCGACTGAACATAAGCAGGATAAAATTCAAACAGTCCTGTTCCATTGGCGCTATCGGTGAAGAAAGCTCCTATGGGTAAACTATCTGTGGTGAGAACGGGTATGGTGCTATCCGGGTCGGCAGCATTTACCATAAAGATCAGGGTATCCCCCTCCATCACGCTTTGGGGTCCGATGGAATCCAGCACAGGAGCTTGATTGCCCGCTTCCACCACCTGGATCAACACCTGCTCATAATCTATAAGATCTCCGTCGCTGGCGTAGAAGGTGATCTCATATATTGCCGACTGGGTATAATCCGGGGTGAAGAGAAAACTGCCGGCGCCATTTCCGGAATCCACAAAGGTGGCATTGGTGGGACGGGGTTCGCTGGTGTAAAGCACCGGGGTGGTGCCATCCGGATCGGTGGCGTGCACCCTGAATTCTAAGGTATCCCCCTCAGTCACCACCTTATACCCGATGGGATCCAGAGTTGGGGGTCGATTGGCTCCTTCAGTCACCGTGATCTCCACCACCTCATATCCCGATAAGGGTGGGATGCCCTCATCCGTGCAGTAGAATGTGACCGTATCCACACCCGCCTGTGAGTACTCAGGAATAAAGATAAATCCTCCTATGCCTCCGCCACTATCATAGAAAGTGGCATTTTCAGGTAAACCCACTACACTGAGATAAAGAGGACCACCATCCGGATCGGTGGGATCACTACCCACTACGCGGATTTCGAGCGTCTCTCCTGCCTGAACAGTTTTTGGCCCTATGGAGTCGATCTGGGGACTCTGGTTGATATCTACAATCGTAATCACCACTTCCTCAAGGTCAACCAATGGGGGCGTGGAACTTACGTCTATGGCGGTGAAGGTAACCGTCTCCACACCCGCCTGATAAAAATCAGGATAGAACTTGAACAATCCACGTCCATTTCCGCTGTCCACAAACGTGGCATTATCCGGACGATTAGTGGCAGTAAGCATTGGAATGGTTCCGTCTGGATCAGAGGCGGCAACTGTAAATATCAAACTGTCCCCCTCAAACACGGTCTTGGGTCCAATGGAATCCAAGACCGGTGGACGGTTAGCCCACTCTGTTACTGTGATCTCTACCACTTCGCTGTCTGCCAACAAGGTATCTGAAGCTATGAAGGTCACGTAATAGGTCCCAGCTTGCCCTGTATCCGGGGCAAAGGTGAATGATCCCGCCCCATTCCCCGAATCCACAAAAACTGCATTCAGAGGTACATTTAAAGTGTCCAGGATAAGAGAATCCCCATCTATATCAGTGGCATGTATCCGGAACTCCAGAGTATCTCCCTCAACCACCGTCTTAGGTCCAATAGAATCTAACTCCGGCGCATGATTGCCAAACTCACTCACCGTTATCTCAACAACCTCACTGTCAGTCAGAGAACCATCCGAAGCGATAAAGGTAACGTAGAATATTCCTGACTGGGTAAAGTCCGGAGTGAAGACAAATGAACCCGCACCGTTGCCGGAGTCCACAAAGACCGCATTCAAAGGAACATTGAAGGTGTCCAGTGTGATAGAATCACCATCTAAATCCGTAGCATGTATCCTGAACTCCAAGGTGTCTCCCTCAACCACCGCCTGCGGCCCGATCGAATCCAACTCCGGCGCATTATTGCCATACTCACTCACCGTTATCTCAACTACCTCACTGTCAGTCAGTGAACCATCTGAAGCTATAAAGGTGACACTATATACGCCAGATTGGGTAAAGTCCGGAGTGAAGAAGAACGATCCCGCTCCGTTGCCTGAATCAACAAAAACAGCATTCAAAGGAACATTCAGAGTGTCCAGTATGATGGAGTCTCCATCTATATCTGTTGCATGTATGCGGAACTCTAAGATGTCTCCCTCAACCACCGCCTGCGGCCCTATCGAATCCAACTCCGGCGCATGATTGCCATACTCACTCACCGTTATCTCAACAACCTCACTGTCAGTCAGAGAACCATCCGAGGCGATAAAGGTAACATAGAATGTTCCTGACTGGGTAAAGTCCGGTGTGAAGATAAATGAGCCTGAACCATTCCCGGAGTCAACGAAGGTAGCGTTCACAGGAACATTCAAAGTGTCAAGAATGATAGAATCTCCATCTATGTCCGTGGCATGTATCCTGAACTCTAAGATGTCTCCCTCCACCACCGCCTGCGGCCCTATCGAATCCAACTCCGGTGCATGATTGCCATACTCACTCACCGTTATCTCAACTACCTCACTGTCAGTCAGAGAACCATCCGAGGCGATGAAGGTAACATAGAACGTTCCCGCTTGGGTAAAATCAGGGGTGAAGACAAACGATCCAGCTCCATTACCAGAATCAACAAAAGCAGCGTTCACAGGAACATTCAAAGTGTCCAAAATGATAGAATCTGCATCTATATCCGTGGCATGTATCCTGAATTCTAAGGTATTCCCCTCCGTGACCGTCCGGGGTCCAATTGAATCCAACTCCGGCGCATTATTGCCAAACTCACTCACCGTTATCTCAACTACCTCACTGTCAGTCAGAGAACCATCCGAGGCGATAAAGGTAACATAAAACATTCCTGACTGGGTAAAGTCTGGTGTAAAGATAAATGAGCCTGCACCGTTGCCCGAATCCACAAAGACCGCATTCAAAGGAACGTTCAAAGTATCTAAAATGATAGAATCTGCATCTATATCCGTGGCATGTATCCAGAACTCTAAGGTATCCCCCTCCATAACTGTCTTAGGTCCGATCGAATCCAACTCCGGCGCATTATTGCCAAACTCACTCACCGTTATCTCAACTACCTCACTGTCAGTCAGAGAACCATCTGAGGCAATGAAGGTAACATAGAATACTCCTGACTGGGTAAAGTCCGGAGTGAAGAAGAACGATCCCGCTCCATTACCTGAATCCACAAAGACCGCATTAGCCGGAACATTCAAAGTATCTAAAATGATAGAATCACCGTCTATATCTGTTGCATGTATGCGGAACTCCAAGGTGTTTCCCTCCATCACCGTCTTGGGTCCTATCGAATCCAGCTCCGGTGCATTATTGCCAAACTCACTCACCGTTATCTCCACCACCTCACTGTCTGTCAGAGAACCATCCGAGGCGATAAAGGTAACATAGAATGTTCCCGCTTGGGTAAAATCAGGGGTGAAGACAAACGATCCCGCTCCATTACCTGAATCCACAAAAACAGCATTCAAAGGAATATTTAAGGTGTCCAGTATGATGGAGTCTCCATCTATATCTGTTGCATGTATGCGGAACTCTAAGATGTCTCCCTCAACCACCGCCTGCGGACCGATCGAATCCAGCTCCGGCGCATGATTGCCAAACTCACTCACCGTTATCTCAACTACCTCACTGTCAGTCAGAGAACCATCCGAGGCAATGAAAGTAACATAGAATACTCCTGACTGGGTAAAGTCCGGAGTGAAGATAAGTGAGCCAGCACCGTTGCCGGAGTCCACAAAAGCAGCGTTCACAGGAACGTTCAAAGTGTCCAGTATGATAGAATCACCATCCGCATCCGTGGCATGTATCCTGAACCCTAAGGTATTTCCCTCAACCACCGCCTGCGGACCGATCGAATCCAGCTCCGGCGCATGATTGCCATACTCAGTCACCGTTATCTCAACTACCTCACTGTCAGTCAGAGAACCATCTGAGGCAATGAAGGTAACATAGAACATTCCCGCTTGAGTAAAATCAGGGGTGAAGACAAACGATCCAGCTCCATTACCTGAATCCACAAAGACCGCATTAGCCGGAACATTCAAAGTATCTAAAATGATAGAATCACCGTCTATATCTGTTGCATGTATGCGGAACTCTAAGATGTCTCCCTCAATCACCGCCTGCGGCCCTATCGAATCCAGCTCGGGCGCGTTGTTACCGAACTCTACCACGGTGATCCGCACCACCTCGCTATCAGCAAGAGAGCCATCCGAAGCAACGAAGGTGACGTAGAATACTCCTGACTGGGTAAAGTCCGGTGTAAAGATAAATGAACCGGCACCGTTGCCGGAGTCCACAAAGGTGGTATTCAGAGGAACATTCAAGGTGTCCAGGATAATAGAATCACCATCCGCATCCGTAGCATGTATGCGGAACTCTAAGGTGTCTCCCTCAACCACCGTCTTTGGTCCAATCGAATCCAACTCCGGTGCATGATTGCCAAACTCACTCACCGTTATTTCCACCACCTCACTGTCCGTCAGAGAACCATCTGAAGCAATGAAGGTGACATAAAACATTCCTGACTGGGTAAAGTCCGGAGTGAAGATAAATGAACCAGCGCCATTGCCCGAATCCACAAAGACCGCATTAGCCGGAACATTCAAAGTATCTAAAATGATAGAATCACCGTCTATATCTGTTGCATGTATGCGGAACTCTAAAGTGTCTCCCTCAACCACCGCCTGCGGCCCTATCGAATCCAACTCCGGTGCATGATTGCCAAACTCAGTCACCGTGATCTCAACCACTTCACTGTCCGTCAGAGAACCATCCGAAGCAATGAAGGTAACGTAGAACGTTCCCGCTTGAGTAAAATCAGGGGTAAAGACAAACGATCCCGCTCCATTACCAGAATCCACAAAAGCAGCGTTCACAGGAACATTTAAAGTGTCAAGAATGATAGAATCACCATCTATATCAGTAGCATGTATCCTGAACTCTAAGGTGTCTCCTTCCACCACCGCCTGCGGCCCTATCGAATCCAACTCCGGCGCATGATTGCCAAACTCACTCACCGTTATTTCCACCACCTCACTGTCCGTCAGAGAACCATCTGAAGCAATGAAGGTAACATAGAATACTCCTGACTGGGTAAAGTCCGAAGTGAAGAAAAATGAGCCGGCACCGTTACCTGAATCCACAAAGACCGCATTAGCCGGAACGTTCAAAGTGTCCAGAATGATAGAATCTGCATCTATATCGGTGGCATGTATCCTGAACTCCAGAGTATCTCCCTCAACTACCGCCTGCGGCCCGATCGAATCCAACTCCGGCGCATGATTGCCAAACTCAGTCACCGTTATCTCAACAACCTCACTATCAGCCAGTACACCATCCGAAGCGATGAAGGTGACATCGTATACGCCAGCCTGAGTGAAGTCAGGAGTGAAGGTAAATGACCCTGCTCCATTGCCAGAATCCACAAAAGCAGCATTCAAAGGAACATTCAAAGTGTTAAGAATGATAGAATCCAAATCAGGATCAGAGGCATGTATTCTGAACTCTAAAGTATCTCCCTCTGAGACGCTCTTAGCACCGACAGAATCCAACTCCGGCGCTCGATTGACGTTGCCCACGGTTATCTCAACCACCTCACTGTCTGCCAGAGAACCATCTGAAGCAATGAAGGTGACATAAAACATTCCTGACTGGGTAAAGTCCGGAGTGAAGAAAAATGAACCAGCGCCGTTGCCGGAGTCAACGAAAGTGGCGTTCAGAGGAACATTTAGAGTATCCAGGAAAATAGAATCTCCATCCGCATCAGTGGCATGTATCCTGAACTCTAAAGTGTCTTCTTCTAGAACCGCTTGAGGTCCTATGGAATCCAGCTCCGGTGCATGATTGCCAAACTCACTCACCGTTATCTGGACCACCTCGCTGTCGGCGCCTCCTAAAGTGTCAGAAGCAATGAAGGTGACGTTATATATTCCAGACTGCGTGAAATCAGGGGTAAAGACGAACGACCCCACTCCATTGCCTGAATCCACGAAAACGGCATTCAGGGGAACATTCAAGGTGTCCAGTATGATCGAATCTAGATCAGGATCAGAAGCGTGTATTCTGAACTCCAGAGTATCTCCCTCTACCAGGGTCTTCGCGCCTATTGAATCCAATTCAGGCGGCCTGTTGGTATTGGTCACCGTTATCTCGACCACCTCGCTGTCGGTGAGAGCGCCGTCTGTGGCGGCAAAGGTGACAAAGTAGGTCCCTGCTTGATTATAGTTCGGAGCGAATGTAAACGTGCCTGCCCCGTTTCCCGAGTCGGAATAAGTGGAGTTTGCCGGGTTGTTCCTTATGAACAGAGCGGGAATATCCCCGTCGGGATCGGTGGCGTGGAATCTGAACTGCAACGTCTCTGCTTCGGCAACGGTCTTGGGACCGATTGAATCCAATACAGGCGCCTGATTCCCCGCCTCAATAACCGTTATCTGAACCACCTCGGAATCTGCCAAATCTGCATCGCTGGCTATGAACGTTACGTAGTACGGTCCTGACTGGGTATAATCCGGATCAAATTCAAATATGCCTTTTCCGTTGCCTGAGTCGGTAAATGTGGAATTGACAGGGCGGTTTTCCGCGGATAATATCAGTGAATCGCCGTCAGGATCCGAGGCAGTAACAAGAAATCCTATGTGCCCACCCTCCAGTACGCTCCTGGGACCGATAGAAGCTAAAACAGGCTCGCGATTTACATGGTTAACAGTTATCGAGACGACCTCGGAGTCCGCTAAATCACCATCTGATGCTATAAATGTTACATAATATGTCCCCGCCTGATCATAATCAGGACTGAAGCTGAACGATCCCGCTCCATTGCCTGAATCTACAAAAACAGCATTGGCTGGAACATTCAAAGTATCCAGTATGATCGAATCCAAATCCGGATCAGAAGCATGTATTCTAAACTCTAAGATATCTCCCTCTGAGACGCTCTTAGCACCGACAGAATCCAGCTCCGGCGCTCGATTGACGTTGACCACCGTTATCTCCACCACCTCACTGTCCACCCCTCCTAAAGTGTCGGTGGCAATAAAGGTCACATTATATACCCCGGATTGAGTGAAGTCCGGAGTGAAGATAAATGAGCCTGCTCCATTACCTGAATCCACAAAAACAGCATTCAGAGGAACGTTCAAAGTGTCCAGTATGACCGAATCCAAATCCGGATCAGAAGCATGTATTCTAAACTCTAAGATATCTCCCTCTGAGACGCTCTTAGCACCGACAGAATCCAACTCCGGCGCTCGATTGACATTGCCCACCGTTATCTCCACCACCTCACTGTCAGCACCTCCTAAAGTATCCATGGCAATAAAGGCCACATTATATACCCCGGATTGAGTGAAGTCAGGAGTGAAGATAAATGAGCCTGCTCCATTACCCGAATCCACAAAAACTGCGTTCGCAGGAACATTCAAAGTATCCAGTATGATCGAATCCAAATCCGGATCAGAAGCATGTATTCTAAACTCTAAGATATCTCCCTCTGAGACGCTCTTAGCACCGACAGAATCCAGCTCCGGCGCTCGATTGACGTTGACCACCGTTATCTGGACTCCCTCACTATCCGCCCCTCCCAAAGTGTCGTTAGCAATGAAGGTCACATTATATATTCCAGACTGGGTAAAGTTTGGAGTAAAGGTAAATGAACCCGACCCATTGCCCGAATCAACAAAAACCGCATTCAGGGGAGTATACAAAGTGCTCAGAATTATAGAATCTGCATCTATATCGGTGGCATGTATCCTGAACTCTAAGATGTCTCCCTCCATCACCGTCTTGGGTCCTATCGAATCCAGCTCCGGCGCATGATTGCCGAACTCAGTCACCGTTATCTCCACTACCTCACTGTCAGTCAGAGAACCATCCGAGGCGATGAAGGTAACATAGAACGTTCCCGCTTGAGTAAAATCAGGGGTAAAGACAAACGATCCAGCTCCATTGCCGGAGTCAACAAAGACCGCATTCAAAGGAACGTTCAAAGTATCCAGAATAATAGAATCCCCATCTATATCAGTGGCATGTATCCTGAACTCTAAAGTGTCTCCCTCAACCACCGCCTGCGGCCCGATCGAATCCAACTCCGGCGCATGATTGCCATACTCACTCACCGTTATCTCAACTACCTCACTGTCAGTCAGTGAACCATCCGAAGCTATGAAGGTAACATAGAATACTCCTGACTGGGTAAAGTCCGAAGTGAAGATAAATGAGCCTGAACCATTCCCGGAGTCAACGAAGGTAGCGTTCACAGGAACATTCAAAGTGTCAAGAATGATAGAATCTGCATCTATATCAGTGGCATGTATCCTGAACTCTAAGGTATCCCCCTCCATAACCGTCTTGGGTCCGATGGAATCCAGCTCTGGCGCATGATTGCCAAACTCACTCACCGTTATCTCAACAACCTCACTGTCTGTCAGAGAACCATCCGAGGCGATAAAGGTAACGTAGAATATTCCTGACTGGGTAAAGTCCGGTGTAAAGACAAATGAGCCTGAACCATTCCCGGAGTCAACAAAGACCGCGTTCACAGGAACATTCAAAGTGTCAAGAATGATAGAATCTGCATCTATATCCGTGGCATGTATCCTGAACCCTAAGGTATCTCCCTCAACCACCGCCTGCGGACCGATCGAATCCAGCTCCGGCGCATGATTGCCAAACTCACTCACCGTTATCTCAACTACCTCACTGTCAGCCAGAGAACCATCCGAGGCAATAAGGGTAACGTAGAACGTTCCCGCTTGAGTAAAATCAGGGGTAAAGACAAACGATCCAGCTCCATTGCCGGAGTCAACAAAGACCGCATTCAAAGGAACGTTCAAAGTATCCAGAATAATAGAATCCCCATCTATATCAGTGGCATGTATCCTGAACTCTAAAGTGTCTCCCTCAACCACCGCCTGCGGCCCGATCGAATCCAACTCCGGCGCATGATTGCCATACTCACTCACCGTTATCTCAACTACCTCACTGTCAGTCAGTGAACCATCCGAAGCTATGAAGGTAACATAGAATACTCCTGACTGGGTAAAGTCCGAAGTGAAGATAAATGAGCCTGAACCATTCCCGGAGTCAACGAAGGTAGCGTTCACAGGAACATTCAAAGTGTCAAGAATGATAGAATCTGCATCTATATCCGTGGCATGTATCCTGAACTCCAGAGTATCTCCCTCAACTACCGCCTGCGGCCCGATCGAATCCAACTCCGGCGCATGATTGCCAAACTCAGTCACCGTTATCTCCACCACCTCACTGTCAGTCAGAGAACCATCCGAGGCAATAAGGGTAACGTAGAACGTTCCCGCTTGAGTAAAATCAGGGGTAAAGACAAACGATCCAGCTCCATTGCCAGAATCCACAAAAGCAGCATTCAAAGGAACGTTCAAAGTATCCAGAATAATAGAATCCCCATCTATATCAGTGGCATGTATCCTGAACTCTAAAGTATCTCCTTCCATAACCGTCTTAGGTCCTATGGAATCCAACTCCGGTGCATGATTTGGAGGTGCTTCTGAGAGGGTCAAAATTCGTGCAAATTTTATGTAGACCGTTTCTGTACCATTGCTATTTTTTGTGTAATCCAACTGGAGAGTCTTCTCTGAGGTATCCCAGTTGAACTTTCTTAAACCAACATGGGGTAGGTAATCAGTATTATCTGCAACAGGTGTGATAAACTTATTTTGTTCAACTCCATCCAGAGTCCATCTATGTTCAGGTATTACTGATGTACTTGCGATTGTCTTCAAAAGCGAGCTCCCCATCACTAAATAATTCCCTGCAACAGGAGGAGTGTACCGATGATCCACACGGTTCACCCAGTTGTCATTCACATTGGTTGTGCTGGCTTCTCCTAAATTTTCAGCTTGACTGAAATCACCAAAGACATCGGTTAATCTTATTACAGAGATTCGAGGATGATAAAGATCAGTGGCACTTCCTGCATCTGAGCGCGCCTGTATTCTTATGGTGTGCTGATCGGTGTTGAGGTTAACTATCCTTGCTGAGAAAAAAGCTACTCTATCTAGATTATTCTCCCCCACAACTGAAGTTGAATCCCAGGTTGAACCATCCAGATTCATCCGGGCCTCGCCGTTTGTGTTAGTGCTGTCGGGGCGTAATTCCAAAGACCCGATGATTAGATAATCTCCTGGTGTTGCCGGCTGGATATTTAAACTGGCCACGTTAGTCCAGGTCGTAGGGAGGTTGAGCACGTTTAATGTTTGAACATAATCATAGTTTCCCGATTCCAGAGGTATCGCTACTATCCTTGCTCTTTTGATTCTTGTGGTACCCCCGGCGTCCGATGTTCGATACTCGATTTTGATGCTATCATTCACAGCCAGATTGGCTATAAAATGAGTGGCATAGGTTCGGTAGTATGCGGATGCACCCCACATCTCCTCACTAAATTCGCTATTAACTGAACCATTCAAGGTCACCCTCGCCTGGGCAAAATAAGAAGTGCTGGTATTACCTATTTCCCAAGAAAGAATGATTAGGTGATAACCGGTGGCATCGGAGACCAATTTTACCTTGGTCTGATATGAGGTGCTACTGGTAGTAGACTCCCCTTCGCTTTCCACATACTGCCATCCTCCCCAGGCTGGAGAGATTCCAGTTGTTAGAAAACTAATAAAAACAACTATCAGAATGAAAAACCCTCTCTTCATCTCTTTCTTCCCATCTTTCATAAGATTATACTCAAAAGGAATCCACGTACAGAGGCTCTAAGTTACTGAATCGACAGAAATCCTCTTTCCCTTAGAAAAGGAAACTATTTGCTGCGTGTAATCCTCATTATTTCATCAGCACCATCTTTTTGCTATCCTGAAATTCACTGGCGCGCAATCTATAGAAGTATATCCCGGATGCCACCTGATTGCCTTGATCATCCCTTCCATCCCAGATCTGATGATGCTCACCAGGAGCCATGGGTTCATCAACCAGAGTCCTTACCACCTTGCCCAACACATTATAAATTTTTAAGGTGGTGGGTAAAGTCGATCCAGCATCTTTTGGCGACGGAAGAGTAAACTTTATGGTGGTGGAAGGATTGAAAGGATTGGGATAGTTCTGGCTCAGTTCAAAGGCGATCGGCACCGATGGTAATCCATCACCTACAGGTATCACCACCGCCTTTTGGTCGGCCAGCACCACTTCCTTCAACTCAATTTCAAACTCCTCCTCTGCATCCGGGCTAACCATCACCGGGAGGGAAAGGATATTTCCTTCACCCGTGGGGATGGGATCATTGGCGAAATTATATAGCAACATGGTCAGCTTTCCTTTTTTATCATCCCGGTATTCCACGATGAAATGGTCTGACCTTTCGGAAAGCCGTGGCGCCTGGAAGGAGACCTCATTTGGATCATAATTGATCTCCATTTGAGCTGCAGCAACCGGCACCTCCAGATCCGCCATCACTTTAACCTCTCCGGCACTTCCCGGCTGTAAGTCCTCATAATCCAGCTTAACTTTGGCCATAGGTCCTGGATACATAGGAGGGGATGGCCCCATCCATCTTCCTAAGATGATGTCTATCATCGCCACCAGATCCCCCACATTGACCAAGGTATCCTGATTCACATCTGCGGTTAATTCCTGCCTGGGGCTAAAGGAGAGTTCACCCAGGATATAAGCCACCAGCGTGACCACGTCTCCCACATCCACCATCCGATCCAGATTAGCATCTCCGAACATGTCAATTATAAATTTGCCATTCACCATTCCCAGAGGCTGTGAAGGATAGCCGGGATTTATCGCCTCCCGGGCATTCTCCAGCAATATATCCACCTCTCCGGGCTCAGCATCCGGAAGGACTGAGAAGGCAGGATAGACCACCGTATCCACTCCGGCAGGAATTGTCTCCCCTGCCAGTCCGAAGACTAAAACTGTGGCTTTGTCCACACTGTCTCCTAAATTGGTATACATGGAGAATCCTTCAATGGCGTCGGTGCGCACAATAGAATCCACCTCCACCCGGGTGGGATCCCACCGGAAGGTGAATTGCAATCCATATATATCCACCGAATTGGTGATCAGAAAAGGAACCAACCTCTCTGAACTTCCCGGCACACCGCCCTGTTCGCTGGACGCCAGCAAAAGATCCTGAGCTGTCTCGATGACCTGTATGGTCACCGTTTTGTCGGTCAGGTATCCATGTTCATCTCTGGCTTTGAAGGCGATGGATCTGGTGGCAGGTGCCTCATCAAAGCCCGGGGTGTAGTCAAACTTCTGGGTGACCGATCCCACGCCTATTTTGGTGTCAAAATTGTAATTCAAACCGCCAAGATCAAGCGGATCCATGAAAAGGGTAATGGTATCTCCGTCTTCATCTGTGGCGGTCACCCAGAATTCCAGGGTGGTCCCCTCATTTACCTCAAAATAGGATTCGGTGGGGGCAGTAAACACCGGATAGTGATTGTCAGGTTCCTCTCCTGAAACGGTGAAAATGCCGCCTCTGGTTCTGGGAATGAAAACATCAACTCCTATGGTATCACCAAACGTATTAGCGGGATTTCCCGTTTCAGGATCCCACATTACGAACCGAATAGTGTCTTTGTCCCCCGGCTGTGCATCTGGTTTGACCCAGAACTTGAACCGAACCACCGGTCCCGATCCACCTTGAGGGAGATGAGGATAAGGAAACTCGAAGGGGTTTGTGGCCATACTAAACCTTAGACTATCTAAGTGATTATTAAGTGCTCTCCCAGCCCAGACGTAGTAAGGTAGTGTGTCTGTCCGAGCAGTTTTATATCCCTCGATCCAAAACAACGTGCAGGGGGTATCGGGGTAGCAGGGATCGGTTATCATATAATCCGGATAGATTATTGAAGATTTATAAGCGAGCAAAAAGTCAAATGCAGCTACCGGAATGGTAGTATTAGTCAGGCTGATGGTGAGCCAAAAGCTTTCACCTGGTGCCGCCGTGGTGTCGATAACTATCAAAGTATCATCGTAGAGATAAATGTCGACAAACGCCTCTTTGAAATCCTGCTCGCCGGCAAAAGCTTCTTGTGAGTTAAGTCTCAACCTGGTGGTTATGTTCTCAAAATTACAATTCCAATCCAGAAAGGAGGCCACCCAGAGGAGAAACAAAAATCCCGAAAGGCTCACGAACAAAATCCTGGGAATTTTTTCAACAAATTTCTTTTTCATGACGCTCAATCCTCCCCCATAAAAGTTTTCATTCTTACCGCACCTGTAGCCCTTTTGGATACAGTTAACTTTTCTTTCTTAGTTGAAAGAGCAAAGCCTATGCCCAGCTTTGGCTCGCCCTGGATTGCTTTAAACAACATCTACAACCTTTCTACTTTCACTCGTTTTTACCCACCTCACACGTCTTCACCAACACAAACTCATAGACTTTTTCCTCTATTTATCACCACAAAGTCACATTTTCGCAAATCACTTCACACAGTATGCAACCTCATGCATCGAATCCCTCTTTGTGCAACTGTGTAAAATCTCTTCCAATTCAAACGACCCCTTAGACAGCGCCCCCTTTTCCACAGCTTCTTCCTTTCAGGTCAAGCTATTCAAATCACTTCAAATTCGTAGTTGCCCAATTTATTGGGCTAACTAAATCGCTCACCTTCTTTTTTTGGACAATCTGCCTCATTTCCACAATGTAACCAACATCACCGATCCTATTGAACTATTTCAAAAGCACCATCCTTTTGGTTTCCACATAGTCCGTAGGTCGGGTTGCGACCCCCCGCCAACGGCGGGGGAGAGCTACCCGACAACTCTGCTTGTCGGGCATCCTTCGCCCAGACGGGAGCGTCCGCTCGTCTGGACGGAAGCCCAACCTACCTCAACAACATCATCTTTTTCGTTTCTAAATAACCTCTGTTAGGGCAGGGGTTGAACCCCTGCCCTAACAAAAGAAACTATTTCAACAACACCATCCTTTTGGTTTCCACATAATCTGAAACCTTTAACTTATAAAAATACACTCCACTGGCTACCTCTTCATTATCTTCATTCTTCCCGTTCCATGTCTCCATGTATTCACCCGAGAATTTCTCCTCGTCTACCAAAGTTTTTACCAATTGTCCGGCAACGTTATAGATTTTCAAACTCACTTTTGCGGGACTATCTCCCCCTACGAAGTATCGTATGCTGGTCGACGGATTGAAGGGGTTAGGATAGTTCTGATAAAGTGCATACTTGGTAGGCAGAGAACTTCGCTCATATTCTTGTTTAACGGATAGAAGCTCACCCTCCTGATCAGCCAGGGAAATTTGAATAGTATCGAATCCTTCTCCTTCAAAGCTGAAAAGATAATCCTCTCCTGTGGGAAGCGGCTTTGCCTCTTGGCTGATTATCAGCACCCGGAACTGGTCTCCTATCTGAGAGGTATATAAATCCAGATCTTGTGCCGCAGGCGACAGCTTAACATTCTCCAGTCTGGCACCTTCCCCCTTGAATATCACCAGAGCTCCGCCCACTGGCGTGTCGGATTCAAGCCATACTGAAGTTTGGGAAGTCTCGTCTGTAGAATGGTTAGTTGATCGAACCATGATTTTGACCACTGCCATCTCACCCGGCGTGACCCCATCCCCTCCAGGGACTCCCTCCCCCTCGACGATATGTCTGATCAAAAATATCAAATCGGCAAGGGTAACCATCCTTCCATCCTGGTTCACATCGGAATTGATCATCTGCTGAAGGGTAAGTGTGGTTAGACCCGACAGATACGCCGCCAGTTTAACCGCATCCCCCACCTCGAAGGGAAGTCCGTTTAAGTTTATGTCTCCCAGAAGAGTATTTCCCGCGTCAAGCAGGACTCCTCCATTGGTGAGATTGATGCTCTCTGGAGGGATAAATTGCCCTCGAGGGGTGGAGAAGGTGTTATCGGTGAAATCAAATGAGAAAAACTCAAGCGGGATCAACAATCCATTCAGCCATGGGTCGGTGGTCACCCTGAAGCGCAGATAAGCAATGGCGCCAGAATCTGGTAGAAGCGGGGGTACGCTGACCTGGTTGGGAAAATCAGAAATTCCCACCATTTTGATCAATTGATAAAGCCCCCAGGTCTTTTCCTTATAGATAAAGAACTCCCAGTTTTCAGTTCGGGCGCCCTGCCTGGATACACCCAGGAAGGTGAACACCGTCGGATCAAATTGAAGTAAAAGCTCCATCCCGGCGATAGGAACAGAGTTCACTAAATTGATAGGGAGACTGACTACACCGCCCAGAAGACATTCCTCTACTCCCAGGTTCAAGCTAAAGGTTGAGGGTGGTATAACCTTTACCTGAGCCTCCCTGAAACAATCACCCCCGGAAAGATCGGTTGCCTGGAAGGTGACAGACCACCACCCGGTATCTGCCAGTTGAGGACTCCAGCCAAACATTCCGGAACCCTCATCAAAGCTTGCTTGAGGCGGAAGATTCAACGCTTTGATTGTTACCTCCTCTAAGTCCGGGTCCTCCGCTCTCACTTGAAACACCAACTCGCTTTCAGCCGCCACCTGTGAAGATTCCGGCAAAATCAACTCTGGGGCTCGATTCACATTGATCACATTTATCATCACTCGCAACTGGGAGCTTAAGCTTCCGTCTGAGGCTACAAAGAAAAGCTCAAACGGGCTTTGGGCAGAAGACCAGGGACCAGCGAATTCCGGCATCCAGACAAGAGTAGCGCTCCCGTCCCCCGCATCCGAGAACGAAGCGGTGGGAGATGCATTCAGAACCGAGATGCTAAGGGTGTCTCCGTCCGGATCGGTGGCATGAACGTACACCTCCAGAATCTCTCTCTCCCTTACATAACAGGTGGTAAATGTCTCACCCTCCAGATCCCCCCCATGAAGCTTGAAATCCTCAGAGTCCGGTCTACTCACATAACAGGTGACAGTCGGATCAAAGACCGGAGGATGGTTCTGGCACCAGGAGGTCCCGGCATCAAAACCGATTGTCCACCCCAGGCATAGGAGAAACATTATATATTTTAAAAACAGTTCCTTCCTCATTCTCGGAACCCCAATTCTCCAACGTATCAATATAACTAATAATCCATTTTTTCAAACTCAAAAGTGGCAAAAACTATGCCTGTCAACGCTTTTTGTTCAAAAAGTGATCAAAGCGTCCACCGACCGCCGTCCGCAGCTTTTTAGGGTTTAAGCGGTGGACTGCGGACGGTGGGCAAAAAAAATAGCCGTATCTCCCTTGAGGGTGAATCGGCTTTGAAAAAACATTTGCTTTTTCTCCTTCTCGCTTCTTTCGCTGCTAAGCGCAACCAGACTCGGATTTAACTCGTTACGTTAGCAATCTTTCTCCCCTTCCTCCTTCTTCTAAAAGTTCAAGAAAATAATTTACATCAGACTTTCTTAAAAAGCGAAGTCCCCCGCAATATGCGGGGGAACTTCGCTTAAAGAAGCTTACGATGAAGCTTTACTTCATCATAACCATCTTCTGGGTTGCAGTGAAGCCGGCAGCGGTCAACTTGTAGAAGTAGACGCCGCTTGCTACCTCAACTCCAGCATAATCCTTACCATCCCAGGTGACCACGTTCAAGCCAGTCACACCCATACCCTCATAGCTTCTCACCAGCTGTCCAGCTACGTTGTAAATCTTCAGGCTATAATTCATAGCCTCAGGCAAAGTGAAGCTTAAGTTGGTGAATGGATTAAACGGGTTGGGATAAGCTGGATTCAATGCAAAGGCAGTTGGTGCTACCTTGGCAGTGATGGAGGTCTGAAGCTCACGGCTGTCACGATCGACCGCAGTCACGCTCACCAGCTCGGCGTCACCAGTGAAGCTTAACACCTCAGCGGTGGTAATGGTGTTGCCATCTCTGCTCCACACCAAAACCTTGTTGCCCTTGTTCACCATCTCCATGTTGGCCAGCAAGGTCGGCTGTACAGCGCCATCAAACTCAAACAGAATGGCACCAATCGGGCTGGCACACTCTGTGGTGATAGTGTTGCCCGAAACGATCACGTTGGCAATCTCAGAGGACGGACCCAGCTTCGGACCTATCTCCGGCGCATCACGCAGGATCACCCGAATCAGGTAGATTAAGTCAGACAGCGTCAGAGTCCGACCATCCGCATTCACATCCGTGGCGCAAACCTGCTCGTCCATATCAATCACAAACACGTGAATCCCTTCCACGAAGTAACGAGCGAACAAGACCGCATCCGCAGTGGTGTAGGCGATATGATCCAGGTTGATGTCACCACGCACGCACTTGAAGGAAGTGCAAGGCGAGCAGACGTGAATTCCACCGTCCACGAAGTCTAAGATGGTCAAAGGCGGATTTTGATCAGGATCACCGCATATAAACGGATTGAACTCCAGCGGATCATTGCTCGCGTACAGATCATTCCCATCACAGCTGGAGAAGGTGTTCTCCGCGCAATCCCAGTCTTGGATGATCACATATGGAGTGTCGGCGCTCAGCTTGTGCTCCCACTCGAAGATGACCGGCAGTTTCAGGTCTCTCAACAACTCGTTGTTGGCTACCTGGAACTTCAACCAGGCCAGAGTGGCACCTATGGTGTCACAATCACTTACATCCTCATACCACCACGTGGAGAAATCACCGTCATCGAAGCCATCTGGATGTAAGCAATATCCTCTGCGAAACGGACCATCCGGCATGTCTGCCTGACCAAAGAGCAGGATCTTATACTGATGTGAAGCGGCGGAAGGCAGAACCCGGTAGGTGAAGTACTCCCAGCTCCAGAAGACGGGTGGATCTTCAGAGTCCGTCACACGCCTCTCCAACAGACCACCTCTCATGGCGCCGTAGAAGGTCAGGTCGATGTAGTCGAAGTCAATCTCCAACTCAAATCCACCAATCGGATACATCTCCTGGAACGCATTCAGGATGATCGGGATCTCGACGAAGGCACCCGGATTCACGCCACCATAAGGCGGGCAGGCGTCATCGCAGATAATCTCGTTGTCACACGCGATCTCCTCTTGCCAGCAGAAATAATCCCAGTGACCAAAGTTAAAGCGCTCATAGACATAGTTCGGAATGATCACCTGGTTAGCCGCCTTCACGATCTCAACCGAGTCACAGCATTCGCTTTCGAGAATACCGCAATCGTCCACAACGGTCACACACACCACACAGAAGTTACCGACTGGTACGTCGGGCGGGGCAGTGTATTTGAAAGACCCGGTACCGTTACCATTGTCGACGAACTCGCTTATAGCTCCACAAGTGGCAGTAGCGAAAGCATTCGACAGAAGCTCACCTTCTGGATCGGTGTAGGTGAAACTCACCACCTTTTCTTTGTTGGTTCCCATGGAAGCCGGCAAGTCAACAATGTCACACGACGGTGGAAGGTTGGTGACATGCATGGTCATAGCGTCCGTTGCCTCGGCGCCGCAAACATCAGTCGCGGTCACAGTAACGGTGTAGGTGATACTGACATCCGCACAGGTAGCATCGAAGCACACCTTATCGCCGACCTTCTGCATGGTGCCACCAGGAATCGGGTCGACAGTGAAGCCCCAAGTTACCGCATCACCGTCATCATCGCCAGTGACAATGGCATCGCTGCACAGCTGAACATTATACGCACCTGTCTTGTTACCACCGGCTTCGACCGTCGGATCGGTGTTGGTGCAAGTGACATCGAAAGTGCACTTGGCACTGGCGCCCCCATCGTCGTTAACCGTCACCTCAATCACGTCGGTGCACTGTGCGCAGTGGTTAACATCAAACTGAACGTCCGCAGTATAACTGGCGGTATTCAAGCCTGCCTCGTTGACCAGCTGGACGTTTGACACCTGACCACAGCTGGTTGTAAGCGTGGCAGTCGCTCCAGTGATGATTCCGTCCGCATCGGTACCGGTCACGCCGGTGACAGTCTTGGTTCCGCTGGTGTTGTAGCTCTGGTTACTCGGGCAGGCAACTGTCGGCGGGATGTTGGGCACGATAAAAGCCTCGACGCAGAGACCCTGGAATTGCGGAATATAGGTATAGGTCGGAACCACTCCCGCACCAAACTGCAGCCGGCTGGAGGGGAACCAGAAGCCAGTATCTACGCAGATCGTCGTGCTGTCTTGGATTTTGAAGGTCATGGTTGCCAGAAGTATATGGGTTCCCTCCCACATCCTTTGATCCTCGCTCCCGGAGGTAGCTATGGTCAGCCACCAGTGAGAGACGAAATCTCCCAGATCCATAATCCTGGTGTCCCAAGCTAACGCAGTATTAGGATAGGGTTGGCTGGCTCGATCCCACATCCAGTTGGTCTCCCCGAGCTCGGGCAGATTACGGAAGATGCTCAAGACCCAGTCTAGCGGGGGGCACTCTGCGGTCAGGCACTTGTCATTATTGTACGCAGTGGTGCTGCACTTCGCGGCGGTATTGGTGGAGGTGTAAAACAGCGGAACAACTATACCTGCGAGGGAATCCTGTGCAACGTCCGGAAGATCATGCCAGATATACAGCGGCATCTGGACAAGCCATGGACCTGGCATAAAGAGTGAATCGTCTCCCGGGTAAAGCTCCAGGTACAAGGTGTCGGGAGTACCAGGATCCTGTGCCACTGCTACGCTGGAGAAACCAAATACCATTAAAGCCGTCACTGCGAGAAGTAACAAATTTCTTTTCATTTTGTTGCTCCTTACATGTTAAGAAAAGTTTTCATTTATAAACTTCTTGGTGATCTTCACTTTCGGAAATTCACCAAAAAGCTCAACTCAATTTCCCCCTCCTTCTTAAGAAAGGTTACAAAATCAGTTAGTAGCCTTTTTGGTTTTTGTTTTTCTCACCTCCTCACTACTGTGTAAAAAATTAGAGTTGAGCAAAAGTAATTGGTTTTACCCCTTCCTTTCTTCACCTCCTCTCAAGCAAAGGTTAAAGGTTAAAGGTTAAAGGTTAAAGGTTTTTGGTTTTGAAAACGAGAAATCTCATTCTTCCTTCTTTCCATGCCAGCATCCCGGATTTGGAGCAGGTCCTCCCTTATAAAGGTAGCTAATTAAATAGAGAATATCACTCAGGTCAACAATGCAGTCACCGCTGGGATCTCCGGTTTCGGGAATGCATGGAGCAGCTCCACCTTTGTAAAGGTAACTGATTAGAAAGAGTATATCACTCAGATCCACCAGGCTGTCCCCACTGGCATCTCCCCACACAGACCACCAGACCGTGAGATCTCCCTGATGGTAATAAAAAGGAACCAAGCTACCTTGCCGATCAGACAAAAAGCTGTTTCCGCCCGGGGCCATGTAGAATGACACAGTACGATCATCGGTGGAGTCGGGAAGGCAAGAAACGTCCACTCCCAATTTGAAAAGGGTTCGGTAATTGGGATCAGGTGGGATATAAACACTATCGCCCATTAATTGACCCATCCCCAAAATCTCCACCTCCTTACAGTAAGGCAGGCTGGTGTCACCCAGAGTACCATGACATTCCACTATCTCAAATTCACTTATCAGAGAACCCACAGTGTCGATATAACAATATCGCACTGCCCTATAAACTATACTATCTACATAACATTCCGGGTGTTGATAATGTAAACTCTCAGGCTCCCAGGTGCAGGTGTCCACCGGAATGGTATCCAGTTCCGAACGAATGCTGTCAGTATGAAAATCAAAAAGCTCATAATTGCTGATGGTGATGGTAAATTCAAATCCAGCAATCGCGACCGGATTTTTCAACGCCACCTCCACCTCGGCAAAACGGTCCGGGTAGGAAGTTGTGTAGTAAATCCTAACATCCGCCGTGTCTTCCTGCTGGGCAAAGATCCTTTCACCAGAGAGGCAAAAAAAGATAAAAGCTACAGAAAGGAGGAAACAAACTCTACCGAAATATTTATTTGTCATTCCCCTCTCCTTATATAAAGGTTTGTTTAAACTCCATTCTTTAAACCTTTATCTACCGCCTCTTTGCTCATTCCTCCTTTCGATAGAAATCAGCCAGCCAAATCTTCTGCTTGCCTTCTTAAATTTTATTTTAATTGATTGTGCTAACAGCCCCAAAACTTTAATTTCGCAGAGTCGAGATAATCTTAATCTCTTTAATCAGGTCAATCAGAAAGCTCCGCTACCTCACAAATGGAATTGCGAATCTTAAGAGATAGAGCCTCTCTTTCGGTTTGCAAGTTATCTGATCTGATTGAGAGCATTGGTCTCTTTCCGTCTTTCTCAGCTATAATATACATCCCCACCCTCAGCTTGTCAATAGAAAAATTGAGCTTTTTTGAAAAAATTTTAAACATGGACAATGCTTCGATTTTACCAATCTTTCGGTTTGCAAGTTATCTGACCTGATTGAGAGCGTTAGTCTCTTTCCGTCTTTCTCAGCTATAATATACACTACTTTCCTCAGTTTGTCAATAGAAAAATTGAGTTTTTTTGAAAAAATTTTAAACATGGACAATGCTTCGATTTTACCAATCTTTCGGTTTGCAAGTTATCTGACCTGATTGAGAGCGTTAGTCTCTTTCCGTCTTTCTCAGCTATAATATACACTACTTTCCTCAGTTTGTCAATAGAAAAATTGAGTTTTTTTGAAAAAATTTTAAACATGGACAATGCTTCGATTTTACCAATCTTTCGGTTTGCAAGTTATCTGACCTGATTGAGAGCGTTAGTCTCTTTCCGTCTTTCTCAGCTATAATATACACTACTTTCCTCAGTTTGTCAATAGAAAAATTGAGTTTTTTTGAAAAAATTTTGAACATGGACAATGCTACGGTTTTGTCAAAAATCTCTTACCACCACGTGGGATACCATAATAAAGCTCTCACACCGAACCGAAATGAGGCAAGAAATATGCCCGCCCCAATAACTTCTCCTTAAAAGAGGGGCGCTCCAAATGGAAAAGTCGAAAGTGCGTCTTTTTAAATCGTTTTTGTAACTCGGTTCAGCTCTTTGGCTTAGAGAAAAACAAAGGGGGTTTATTCCATACACCCTTCAGACAAAATCCCTCATAGAAATTGGCTTAAACTCAGGAGAGTGGGATGCAAAATTATTCAAGAATATTGCACAGGGATTCATCATTCCACCCAAAACAATAAAGCAATTTTTCTTAGACATTCTCCAAAATTTTGGAGAATGGAGGTCTAAGTAAGGATTTGATAAGCTGATAGGCGATATATCATGTGGAAAAGAGTTTTTTGGTGATTTTATGTTAGCTACGGAGACCCGTCTGGGATGTTCGGCATATGAAACCTCAGAGCTAAGGTGTTGTATGACAAGGAGGTGTCCCCGAGATTTCCCATAAAGGAGGGGACATCCGTATGGATTTTCGATTGGTAGCCTGCGGGGTGGGGCTGAAAAAATGGGGAAACTCCAGAGAATTTTTCTTGTTGTCGTCGACTGCCCTCGCAATGTAACTTCTGCGATTGGCTCCATTCCCCAAAAAATGCAGGCTGTCGAAAAACAAAAATGACCGTCATTGCGGGCAGATGCTCCCGTCTGGGAAGCGAAGTCCCGCAAAATGCGGGACTTCGTCATCCCCCGCCAGAGGCGGGGGCCTCCTCGCAATGACATTAAAGGAGTTTTCAACAGGTGCAATGGTTTCGGGGTAAGGTATCCAAATCAACGATCAAGTTTTTTAGGGGTACAGGTCAAAGTGGAAACTGAAGCGTTCCGTCTGGTCAAGGAACCTAACCGACACAGAGAAAATGGGTGTTTGATAAGGCAAACTCCACAAGGGGAAGATCTGTTCCCTTCCTCTGGTCGTGGCTTTTAGCTAAAAAAATCCTCCGTCACCATTTATCTATCTGAGAGGGGGGCAGGAACTCAGAGTAGAGTAGAATGGGACGGAGGAAAACGTTTATGTCCGACCCTACTTTTTATATAACGAGGCACGTAAGTTTTTTGTTGTAGTTTTTTACCTCAAGAGGAAGTCTCCTTATTCAGATAGGAGTTGATCGATCTTGCTTAACACATAGGCATCGTCCCACTCCCTTGCTCCTACCACCTTCCATCTTATCACCCCTTTTTTGTCCAAAAGAAACGAGGTGGGTATGGCTTTAGCCCAGTATCTTTGTCCTATCTCTCCCCGTTGATCTCTCAGCACTGGAAAGCTCATCTGGTAATTTGCCACAAAGGAGGTCACCTTAGAGAGGGAAGTTCTGTCCACACTTACCGCCAGAATCTCAAACCCCTTGTCTTTTCGCAACTGATACAGCCTGTCCAAAGAAGTAATCTCTCTTCTGCACGGAGCACACCACGTGGCCCAGAAATTCAAAATGACCACCTTTCCTTTAAAGTCACTCAAGCTGATCTGTTCTCCACCCAGGTCTTGCAAGGAGAAGTTGGGAGCTAAAAATCCTTCCTGAGGAGATTCCTTCAGCTTTTGTGTGCTGGATATTTCACCTTTTTTCTTGCCTGGATTGGATTCCTTTTTTCCTTCACAACCAACCGATCCGGTCACCACCAGCATCCCTGCCAAAAGAAGGCAAATTCGCAACAATGATCTTTGGGGCAACAAATCCTTTCTCCTATTTAATAGAACAAAACGAGTCTTGTCAAAGCTAATGCTTATAGTTAAAAGTTCCAAGAAAAAATTTTGGGCTTCCTAACAAAACAGAAAGCAGGACACATGAAAAAGCCCCCTCCTCACATGAGAGGATAAGGGCTGATCAGCTCAAAACAGCAAACTCCTGTTTTTTATTTCTTACCCTTTTTGGCTGTCGCGCCCTCGCCAATCCCTTTTACCACCGGCACAGTGAGTCTGAATTTGGTATTATCTTCAGATCTGGCTTCCAGGGTGATCGACTTTCGGAACTGTTCGTTTTCCTCCTCTTTTTTTAGCTCAACTTTAAGCTTGGCTTCTTTTCCAGGTTTTAACGTGGAACGGGATAGTTCTACGTTTTTGAAAAAGTCGGGAGGGGCTGAAACTATTGACAATTCCATTTCCTCCTCGGTGGTGTTTTTGATCTTGCCTTCAAGCTTGCGTTTTATTTTCTTCTCAATAGGTCCGAAATCCAAAGTAGGGGGATTAGCGGTTAGCTTGAGTATCGAATCGGTGGGTTCCACCACCTGGGTCTTAAAGGAGATGGAAATACTTCCCAAGGTGGTATCATTGGTGGTAACCCTGGCGCTTTTGTTTCCTTTACTTCCCGCCTTCCCCGAAGTATAAATCAATTCGATCCAAGTGCTGTCACCGGCAGCAAGCTCCGTCTTGGTCAGTGGAGCCTTTGTGCATCCTCACCCGGGCCTCACCTTTTCTATCTTCAAGGTGTCTGTGCCCACATTCTTGACCAGATAGTGATGACTGAGGGCACTTTGAGGGGGAGCATAGCCAAAATCAAACACCAGTTCAGGAATCAATAACGCTGGTCCCTCAGCCTGATCAGCCTGTGTCTGATGTATGAAGCTTCCCGCAAGATACAAAAGGAAAAGAAGGGCAACCAGCCGAACTGCTTTCTTCATTATCTCCTCCATCTTTAGACTTTCGTAGAACCAATACAAAAATAAATATACTCTAAATTTTTTTTGTGTCAACTCTTTTTTAGTAGTTTTACGAAAATTTGTTTATCTTTTTTGAATTTTCTTAAAATATTTTAAAAAACCCCTCCAAGCGGAAACCTCTTTTTTTCGCCTGTTTTTTCTTGCAGGTGCCATTGAACTACGCCACGAACTTTACATAAATTTATTTCTGCCGGGTCCCTAAGCCTTTAAAACTCAATTCCACTCAAGGGAGTTGGTGAACAGTCAAGCAGAACAAAAATCCCAAACATGTATGGTTGATGCTCTCATCCGAATCTGTCAAATGGTCCCTCTGGTACAAGGTAAAGAGAAATTACCCACAAGATCAGTCCACCAGAATCAATCCACAAAAGTGACACATCTGCTGAAGCGATTTGACCACCTTCAGCTTATAGCCCACATTGGCCAGGGTAGCATATACATCTATTCCGCAAGCCTCCATAGAGGGACGGGCAAGGTCTTCGAATTTGCAAGGTTGAGTAACATCACACGATTTGCATAGATTACAAGGTCCACAAGCCATGCCGAAAGCCCTGTAGTAACCATCCAAAAACATCTCCCGTTCCAATGAAGCAATTTGGGTGCGCATCTTCCTGCGGAGTCCTCTTTCTTTCGGTCCAGAGGGAAGGTCGTAGATCAAGATCAGGGCTCGGGAGTAATGATTAAGCATCTTCTGGGTATATTCGGGTGTGGGAGAAAAAGGCGGACAGGTCAAACATGTTCCATAACGACCACACCCATATTGACACTTGACCCTCACCCATTCCGCGACGACCACATTCTCCGGATGGATAAGCTTTGCCCAACTGACTCCGAGCTTTTCTGCTTTTTTAAGATATTTTCTCACTTATCCCGACTATTGTTTGAATGATTTGTCTGCCAGTTAGATTCTTGAGGCTGTCTGAAGACTAGCTTTTGGAGCTGGTTGCTGTAACCTTCAGGTTGCGTATTTGTGGTTCCAATCTGGAAGCGATTGATAAAGGAATCCATATCCGAAACGAAGTACCCCGCCCCCACCCCAAAAGACATGGCCAAAAAAATCCACAAAGTGAGAAAACGGTCCAAAACTGACAATTTTTTCGCTATGCCGTCAGACACATCCAATTCCCCTTTTAGTTATCCTCACTTGGATCGTCGAAGACTCAGACAATCTTTGGCGTCTTACATCTTTTGCCTTCGCGACCTATTCCGTCAATCTTCCGTCTACTAATCGGAGCGTTCTTTGGGCATACTCTGCCACACCTGGATTATGGGTCACCATGACCACGGTAATTCCCGCTTGGTTCAATGATCTCAAGTAGCCAACCGTTTCGTTGGTCGTATCCGGATCCAGATTTCCGGTCGGCTCATCCGCCAAAATTATCTTTGGACTATTGGCCAAGGCTCTGGCAATAGCTACCCTTTGTTGCTCTCCGATGCTCAGCTCGCGGGGTTTGTGGTTAAGCCTGTCTGCCAACCCCAACCTCTGCAATAGTTCTGTTGCTTTTTCTGATTGAGTGCCATCGGAGGTTCCGGCCAAAGACAAAGGAATCTCAACATTCTCCTGGGCAGTCAGGTAGGGGATCAAATTGAAGGTTTGAAAAACGAAGCCTAAATTTCTTAGCCGAAATATGGCTCGCTTTTTGACATCCAAATCATAAATTGAAACCCCCTCTATGGTAACCTTTCCCTGGGATGGATGAATCAACCCGCCCATGCACAAAAGCAAAGTGGTCTTGCCGGAGCCTGAGGGTCCCACAATCGAAATGAATTCCCCCTCTTCGATTGACAACGAAATCTCATTTAGAGCAAGAACGGAATTCCCTTTGCTGTTATATGTTTTTGAGAGGTTCTCTGTTTTGATCATCTATATCTCCTGTAGGATTAAAGCCGGATCCAATTTAGCTGCTCTCCTGGCTGGCAAATACGAGGCAATTACGCTTATTCCGACCGCAATAACCACCGCCCAGACAAACAGAAGAGGAATGGGCAAAACCTTTACACCGGCTATCTGGGGTCCCAAAATCATTCCAGCCAAAGTGCCCAACAGGTAACCAGCGATGCCGCCGATCAGTCCCAGGATTAAGGCTTTCCCGATGAATATGAAATAGACATCCCTGGGAGATGCGCCTATGGCCAGCAAGGAACCGATCTCTCTTTTTCTTTCCTCCACATTGGACCACATGTAATTGCCTATGGAGATCCCTCCTACCAGAATTATGATGATCAAAAAAATCACGGAGAATTTCTCCATGGTCTTGTTGGTCTCCACCTGAGTCTGCACAATATGATTGATGGTGGTAATCTTGGTATCCGGCAAAATGTTTCTCAGATTCCCCAAAAGCCCCTCAGAGATGGCAGCACAACAGCCCATGATTTCGATGGCGTTTACCACTCTTCCTTTCCCTAAGATTTTCTGGGCGGTGTGGAGATGAACGAAGATTCGACCGTCATCCACGGTTCCGGTCTGAGGAAGCACTTTTGCGACCTTAAGTTCAGTCCCTTTGATTTTTATCCCGGAACCTTCTTTTAAGCTCAATTTTGAAGCGACGTCACTTCCAACCAGACAGTCATACTCGCCCAACGAATCTATAACTTGTCGCTGGAGCTTTGGATCTTCATAGCCCAGACTCCTGTTCATAATGTTATTGGGGTCACAGGCTGCCTGCAGGCCCGGGTCTGCAAATCCAGCGGTTTGCCAGATGGGCTTTGAAGCCAGCTCATTTTTTGGCAAAATCCCGGTCAGTACCAAGGAATGGTTCTGCACATTTATGCGGGCTGACAACTTGGGAGACAGGTTATCCACGCCTGGGATGGTGGAACTGGCTATCCGGTCCACATAATCTTCCGGCATCTCCGGCGCATTAATGTCAGCCGCATAGTAGTTGTCGATGGTTGTGGTTTGAGGCAAGACCAGTATGTTTGCTCCTAAATTGTCCAGTTGAATCGCCACCGCCTTCTCCGAGGAATTGGAGACCGATTTAACCGCCACTATTACGATTATTCCTAACAAGATGGCTATGAAGCTCGTCAAGAATTGCTTTTTTCTTTCCAAAAGCTCCTTCAGTATGATTCTTCTCAGATTCATTTTTTCTCCTCAACACCGGGATTTGTTCTTGACTGCTTATTTCGTTTTTGGTTGCGTGGGGGGGCAAGTTTTGCCACTGCTCGGAGGACAACATCCACTCTTAACCACTTTTGTTGCCGCCTGAACTAGATTAGTGACCTGCACCTCTCCCCCATATTTTCCGGTCACCTGACCCTGGGCATTTATGACAAATGTGATCGGTTCGGGCGGGTTGGGATCAATCTTCAGTTCCTTTATGAATCCTGCCTCTTTGGGATCCGACAAGTCGACGCTGATATAGTCTACCTTCCCTGCCAGCTTACTCTCCGCTTGAGCGCAGCGGGCCTGAACCTGTTCCTTGGATGGCATCTGCTCATTGGAAAAACACAGGATTACGCCCTTTCCTTGTCGGATATCTCTCAAGGCCTCTGCCTTCTTGGGTGAAGGAAAAGCTTGGGTGAGTTCCTCTTCCGTAACGACCTTTGTAAAAGCCGCTACAATGGAGTTGTTGGACTCCAACAAAAGGGTTAGGGGGATGGGGGCGGTTTGGGTCCTCAGTCTTGTGACTATGTCGCTATTCCTTGGGTCCTTGCGGTCAACTTTGATGATTTCAACATTTTTCTTTGTCTTTCGGGCAAATGAATCTAAGTTTTTTTCCATGGTCTTGCAATCGCCGTTACCCGATTCATAGAAAAAAAGATAGGCATATTTGCCATCTGAAAGCGCCTGGGATAATCTCTGCGAAGCTACTGATGCAGTGGTTTGCGTCTGAACTCCTGGAATAGGTAGCGCCGAATTTTGACTTTCTTCTTGTGCCTGTGCACCTCCCTCTTTCTTCCCACAGCTGAGAGTGAAAATTGTCATTACTATTACCAGAGCCCCCATAATACCATAAGCCCATTTACTTTTTGTTTGGGTTTGCATTTCTTACTCCTTTCTCTGAAAATCAATGTTTGCCTATCACTTCTTACTTCTTGACCGGAACGGTAAAACGACTACTGTCTTGATCAGCTAACTCCAGGGTGATGGATTTAGTCAAACTTGTCTCTTTCGCTTCCCTTTTAAGCCTAACTTTCAGTTTCACCTCCTCGGAAGGTTTAAGCATTTTGCTTGAGAGCTCGCTTTCGGTATAAAGGTTTTAAAGTGTTGCTGTTTTCCTTTATTTTCCGCCCGTGGCAGGTGGTGTCGGCTGCTTCCCCGGCGGCGAATCGAGCGGTGCACCCACGGGGATATCACACCGATGACCCGGCTGTCCATGCGGTGGATTCATGCCCGGAGCCGTCGTAGGTGTGGTGGTCTGGGCAGGAACATTCTGCTGCGAGGCTATAGGTGGTGTCTGCCGCGTCCCCGGAGGCGAATCGAGCGGTGCACCAACGGCGATATCACACCGATGACCCGGCTGTCCATGCGGTGGATTCATGCCCGGAGCCGTCGTGGGTGTGGTGGTCTGGGCAGGAACATTCTGCTGCGAGGCTATAGGTGGTGTCTGCCGCGTCCCCGGAGGCGAATCGAGCGGTGCACCAACGGCGATATCACACCGATGACCCGGCTGTCCATGCGGTGGATTCACGCCCGGAGCTATGACAGACTCGGGGGTCATAAGAGGTGCATCCTTAGTAGGATTAGCCACAGGGACGGGCGTAGCTGTTGATGATTGAGAAGATGCGGGTGCAAACTGTGTCGTGCCTGAATTAGAGCCTGGACCCTCTTTACTGCAGTTAAAATTGAAGACGATCATGGCCACGGCTAAGAACCCCATGATGCCGAAACACCATTTACTTCTTACTTGGGCGTACATTTCTTTCTCCTTTCCTTGAAAATCAATGTTTGCCCGGTAATTTCTCACTTGTTACCGGAACGGTAAAACGACTACTGTCTTGATCAGCTAACTCCAGGGTGATGGATTTAGTCAAACTTGTCTCTTTCGCTTCCCTTTTAAGCCTGACTTTCAGTTTCACCTCCTCGGATGGTTTAATCATTTTGCTTGAGAGCTTTCCCTCCACAAATTCATAAGGCATATCTACTATCCTTATGCCCAGGTCTGTGGTCGTAGTATTTGCAATCACCACTTCCATTTCCGGATTTTCGCCCAAATCGACAGTGTTGAAATCCAATATATTTGGCGAAATCTGAACAGAGAAGTTACTATCCGGTTTAGGCATAACATCCGCCGCGATCCAGACTGAGGTTATCGAGTCGGTGGAATCATTGGAAACGATTCGAGTCGATTTCTTCACATTATGTTTAGTCCTCCCTGAATTGAAAATTATCTCTAATCTTGCGCTGTCACCGGCAGCCAGCTCCTTTTTGTCAAGCGGAGCCTTGGTGCATCCTCACCCGGATTTGACCTTTATGATTCTTAAAGTGTCTCCACCAATATTTTTAATCCAGAAGGTATGGGAAACGCTGCTGTGCTGTGGTGTCCTTCCAAAATCCCAGAAGGTTTCGGAAAGCGAAATCTTGGGTGGTTCTGCCTGGCCATGAGGTAAAAGAAAGATCACATCAATGGCGACGACAACAGCCAATGCCAGACCAAGACAAATCCACGCTGTCAGGCTCGGCTTTCTGGTGTGTTTCTTGCCATTCCCCTGATTCTTCGTCTTCTTGCGGCTTTTTGACACCCGTTGTCCTTTCAACCAGATAATCTAGTCAGGTCCTACTCTCAGCCACACTCGCACACTTGGAACTGGCTCTGTTCGCAAAGCCTACCACGCACGTATCGCCATCTCTAAGCTGCAATCTTTGCTTCAATTTCTCTTCGTCCTCAAGGAACTCTGCATCGAAAAGTTGCTCCTTCAATAGCTTGGAAAGCCGGCGATTGAAGGCTGAATCTTTCTTTAGGGGGGAATAGTAAACCCAGGTGCCTTTTCTCTCGCCTTCCACCAGTTTAGCGCTTTTCAATACGTTTAAGTGCTTGGATACCTGATATTGAGGGAGCTTAAGAGCATCCATGATCTCGCAGACACAAACTTGACGATCAGTAATTGACAGCAGTCTCATGATCCTCAACCGTGTCTTGTCTCCTAAAGCCTTAAAAACCTCCACGTAATGGTCCATGGTACCTCCTGTATGCCTATATGCCTACATTGGCATATAATATAATCAAATGACATTTTTTGTCAAGGCTTTTTTTACAGGTCTCTGAGAAACCACTTTAAAGAAGCAAATGATATGGACTAATTCGAGTCGGATTTGGTCAAATCTACTTTCCGTAACATTGAATGAACCTGGTTATTGACCTATTGTATGTCCTTTCCACCTCATCTGGGAAAAAGCAGGCGGGAAGTTCCTTCATCCGCCAGTGATAGTCGATACATTCACAACAGATACCTTTGCGACTACACGGTTCATAAGTGCAGTTGCATCTGGTTAAATTCTTATCAATGTTACAATCCCTTTTTTTCATGTTTCCTCCTTAACGGATTCAGGCAAAATCTTAGTCGGTTTGAACCATCTTATTCTATACCACCATAACAAACCTGAGAAGATTATAATCACCAGGGCGAAAATTAGCAAGGCATTTTCTATGTGAAATCGATCCACCAAGCTTCCTAAAAATGGAGCAAAGAGGGCAAAGGCTATATTTCCAGCCATATTCTGAACCGAGAGCATGGTTGCCCGTACGTCAGATGAAGTATAGCGATTGAGATAACTTTTCAAAACCGGTTCATGCACGGCGGTGATCACCTGTTGAATCAGAATAAAGGAAATGCTCCATAAAAACAAAAATCTGCTCAAAAGGACAAAAGATAGCACCACCAAAGCGGGCATGATAAAAAGCATCAGCCTCTCCTTTAAAACTCTCTCCAGCCGGTCTGCATACTTACTCACCAGTGCGGAGAAAAGATGAAAAAAAGCTAAGACTACGCCAAAAAGGGAAAGAGGCAAACCCACCTTTTTCATATAGGGCTGATAGGTCCAGAAGCCCAGTCGGGTAGCTAAGAATATCAAAGAGAAGAAAAGAACAAGCCATAAAATCTTTTTGTCAGCAAGCAAAAGGTTAAGGCTTTTTTGTATCTCATAATAAGACTTTCTTCGAGCTTTAAGCTTTGAATCTACAACGCTTTCGTTTTCCCGTGGCGGTTCAACGAAAGTTAAAGCGATAAGCCCGGACACAAATATTCCTATGGAGCTTGCCAGATAGGGAAGGGCTAAACTTATGGTGGCAAGAAGTCCCCCCACCGGGGCAAATAGGGCAAAACCCAGGTATCTCATGCTGTTGGCGTTCCCCTCCACTCTCTGATACTCATCTCCTCTTCCCAGACTCTTCAAGGAGTCATAGGCTAAAGCGGAATCGGCTCCATAGGCCAAGGACATGGAGATTCCGGCTATGATCTCGCCCACAATAAACGGAATTAAGGAATGCGAAAAGAAGATCAACAGGTACGCCAGAGAATGAAAAAAAGAGCCGAAAATCAGCGATTTTTTCCTCCCCACCCGATCTGCCCAGGCACCGGTGGGAACCTCAGACAAGACCTTGGCAAAGTAGTAGATGCTTTGAAGAATCATTATCTGGGAGAAGGAGAGACCCCTTTCCTGATAAAACAAAACCAGTATGGCTATATGGAACAGACTGAACTTGGTGAGACGATACCAGTAGAATCTGCGGATGTTCTTCTCCATCTAAAAGACCTTCACCGAAACCCCGCAGACATCTTCTGCTTTTCTTGCTATCTGATTCAACTTGTCTTGGCTAACCAAAGACAAACTCTCATCTGCCGAAGGTCGATCAATAGAATAAATCTGCACCTCCGCAGGTTTTATGTAGCTAAGCTTTTCTATCCATTTGTCTACTTCTTCCTCTTCGGTGTTATTTAACCGTCCCTCTACGAAAACGCTCTGGATGATTATATCATCCAGTTTTTTTAGGTTTTCCACCACTTTTTCAAACCGGACACCTTTAGATGGGCGATTTAGGTTTCGGAAAGTTTTCTCCGTCCCGCAGTCCAGCTTCATGATCCTTACGTCTAATTTTTTCAAACCAGCCATCACCCTATCCCTGTCCAGACAGGTCGAATTGGACAGAATGGCAAGCTTTGCCTGAGGAACGAATTTATCTCTTATCTTTAGGGCGACCTCAACCATTCTATCAAACTCAGGGTGCAGACAGGGTTCGCCGTTGCCGGAGAAGGTGATATAGTCTATGTGCTGTGGATTTCTTTCCAGCCAATCGGTAAGCGACTCTCTCACCTGTTCAACTGAGGGAAGATCACTAAGGCGGGAAGTGGCGTCATGGGTATGTCTCTTTGTGAAGCCATAATGACAATAAAGGCAATTGAAGGTGCACAATTTGTAGCTGGTGGGCATGAGATTGATCCCTAAGGAAAGTCTGAGTCTTCTGGATCTGACCGGTCCGTAGATTATCCCTGCTTGTAATTGTAAAGTCTGCATTGTAAGCTCCTGCAAAAATATTTTAAAGGCACCTCTCAATTTACATATACTAAAGACTTTGTCAATGGTTTCCAAGAAACTCGCTTGAAGGTAGTTCTCAGTTCTGTTCCCGACCCAACAGGTAAAAGCCCAATTTGAGCCGACTGGTTTTCGGCTGAACGCATAGTTTACCTTATATAAAGGTTTAGGGATTGCCCACAGGCAAATCATAAGAACAAATTTGACCGCTCCCAGCAGTCGCAGATCTACGATATAGTATGGTATTATCCCCATACTTTTACTGAGCCGTTTTAGCTTCGACCTTTTTTGAAAATATTCACACTTCTAACCACTACCCAAGGTGTAACTGAAACAATCGGTTATCCACTCACTCCAACGGATAAACTTTCATTCCGGCGGGGGCATTCTTTTTGCTTTTTTGACAAGCGGATCGACTGAGAGGGAGAAAATGATGCTGACAAAGTGCAGAAGATTGATTCAAAAGATTTTTCATCGCCGGGAAAAAGGCTTGACCTTATTGGAGGTAATGGTGAGCATGATCATCTTTGCCACCGGGCTTTTGATGATGGTGCCGATGATCGTCACTTCCTTAAAAGGAAACGTGTTTGCGGATATGACCACCAAGGCGGCTCATCATATTCAAGCAAAGATTGAGGAGATCAAAAATACTCATAATTTTACCTCCGGATATGATAATCCTGAAGGGATGACCAGAACCTGGATGGTTGATGACTACGGATCTCATCTGAAAAAGATAACGGTGCAGATGACCTGGGTGGATAAGGATAGTCTGCAACATCAGAATGTCACCGTAACCTATGAATCATATAATTAAAAAATGACCTGGAACATGAAAAACATTTATATGAAACTTCACGGAGCCCCGTTCCCCTCCGGGAATAAAAATGAGGATGGGCCCGCCCTGAAGGGTCACCCTGAAGGGTTCACTTTGGTGGAGCTTTTGATTGCGCTTTTGATAACCGGGGTGGTGGTCTCCGCCGGATATGGCATCTATCTAACCCAGCACGAAGGATGGATCATTCAGGAGCAGATCTCCAATATGCAGCAGAACGCTCGAGCCGCCATGCATGAGCTGGAGGCCAGAATCAGAATGGCGGGATACGGCTTGCCCGGTGGATTCCAGCCCATCTACGCCGCCAACACAAATCCGGATACCATCACCATCCTGTTTCAGAACGAGTTCGGTTGCGAGGCCACCATCGAGCACAGCATGCCCCAGCCCAGCTCAGAGCTGAGGTGTGATGGACATAACGTCAGCTGTTTTGAGGAGGAAACCTGGGCTTACATTTATGATCCCTTTGCCGACACCGGAGAGTTCTTTTACATAACTCAGGTTCAGGTTGCAGCCAGCCACATCCAGCATAACACCGCGCCGCTCTCCAGACGCTACCCCAAAGGGAGCACGGTGATGTATGTGGATATGTATAAGTTTTACATCGACACCACGGACACCAATCATCCCAATCTGATGGTTCAAGGGGTAGGGGGGTCTCCCGCCGTGTATGCAGAAGATATTGAGGACTTGCAGTTCCGGTATGGTCTGGCTAACGGCGTTTTCGTTGACCTTCCACCAAGTGCCTCAGTGGTCAGGGAGGTGTTGATCACCCTCACCGCCCGCACTGAAAGAAAGGATCTACAATTTGCGGGAGAATATCGCCGAAGAACTCTAACCTCGGGTGTGAAGGTGAGAAATCTGGGATTGTAATAATCGGTATCGTCAATTGATTCTGAAAAGGAGATGTTTAATGTTGAAAAAGCTGAAGAACGAAGATGGCTTCACCCTGCTTATCTTTCTTTCCTTACTTTTGATGTTGACCATGATTGGAATCGCCGCGGTGATGACCTCCACCACTGATGTCAACATAGCCGGAAATGATCTGAGGACCATCAACACATTCTATGCGGCAGAAGCCGGATTGGAGAAGGTCATAGCTGAAATCAGAAACCATTATGCCTCAGGCGGCGTGGGACCACCTAATCCTCTTCCCAGCGACTCCTTTGACTTAGGGAACGTTGCGCTCACGTATAATACGACAGACAACGGTCCTGCCACTCAGGAAACCCTTACCGTGGGAGCATATAAGGGACTTTATGCTTTGGTAAAAAGTTTCACCATCACCGCCGAGGCAAAAGAATTAGGGAGCCAGACCAAGATCGAAGCGGAGATAAAAGATGCACTGGTTCCCATATTCCAGTTTGCCGTCTTTTACGAACAGGATCTGGAGATACTGCCTGGTCCTAACATGACCCTGGGGGGGAGGGTTCATAGCAATCGCGACATGTACCTGGGAGCCCGCAATTCGCTTAAAGTCGATTCCTGGACCACCGCCGCAGGCGACATCTACCATGGAAGAAAGGATGACCGTTCAAATAGTATGCCCGCAGATGTGCTCATCAAGGATAAATTCGGGGCTTATCAGAATATGAAGAACGGAGATGGCACCTGGCTGGATTCCAATGATCCCGACTGGGTTGCCGAATCATTGAACCGGTGGGGAGGGAAGGTCGAGGATAATTCTCATGGAATGACTGAGCTTAACCTTCCGGTAGTCGTCTCCGGCGATCCCATCGACATGATAAAAAGAGGATCGGGTGGCAACCAGGACAGCTATGAGCACAAGGCTGGACTGAAGATGGTGGACGGGCAGGTCTGGTATAAGAACGCCAGCGACAATTGGATGGATGTCACCGCCACCTTTTTTGTCGACTCCATCGTCACCGTGGGCAGTTTTTACAATTACAGAGAGTATAAATGGGTCACCTCCTATGATATAGATATCGAAAAACTGAATGCCAGCGGCTACTTTCCTTTAAATGGAATCCTTTATACCTCTCGAGATGAGGTGGTGGGAACCCAGCAGGCTATTCGGCTGGTAAACGGTGAGGAGTTAGCCGGACCCCTTACCGTGGTGACGGACAACCCATTATATACTTTGGGGGATTATAACAAAACCAACAAGAAAGCCGCCGCCCTTTTTACCGATGCTTTGACCGTACTATCCAACAATTGGAACGATGCTCATAGCAATCAAAACTTAAGCAACCGGGTGGCAGGAAATACCACGGTCAACGCCGCTTTCCTCACCGGAAACACGGAGACCACGCTGGGGCATTACAATGGGGGTCTGGAGAATCTGCCACGTTTCTTGGAGAAGTGGAGCGGAAAGACTTTCACCTACAGAGGCTCCATGGTAGATCTGTGGTTTAGCGAACAGGCAACCGGAGCGTGGGTTTATGGCAGCCCTCAATATGAGGCTCCCGACCGAGATTGGGCCTTTGATCTTGCTTTCCTGGATCCCAACAACCTCCCTCCGGGAGTGCCCCAGATAAACACGGTTCTAAAAGTGAGCTGGCTTCAGAGAATAGTTAGCAATTGAAAACACCTCCTCTTTTGACCTGCCCTGCCCCAAAACGAACAGGGGAGATTCATACGAATCTCCCCTGTTTATTTTTATCTGTTCTCTTGAAAATAATTTCTTATGTATGGACTTACGTTTATATCGGAGAAGGAAAATTGCTGGTTCTTTGCATGACAGCTCTATCCGTTCCCCTTATAATTAAGGAAAGGATATGTAGTCTGGGCGTAAGGGAGCTACCCGACACCTCTATTTGTCGGGCAACCTACGGTAAGCCCGACCTACCACTGGTTTAATGATGACGAAGCCCAGACGGAGGCGTTCGTGCTCGTATCGATGTTCGAATTTCGTCGAATCTCGATACCAGCTCGTATGAGTGTATACGCATTTCGACAACCGCCAACGAGATTCACCATTCTCAGAAGCAAGCCATCCTAAGTCTGAAATCTGCTTACTGCCTACTGCATACTGGATACTGTCTACTGCCTTTCCACTTTTCCCACTATCTTAAAGAAGCCTCTCTTCCCTAATCTTACTAACTTTTCTCCACTCACCGTCACTTTCAGATTTTCGTCGTCTATTCTTTTGTTATCAATGTACAACCCACCCTGCTTAATTAACCGTCTTATCTGGCTAGTGGAGTTTGCGCATCCGGCTTTAACCAGATAGTGCCCTATCCATATCTCAGCCTGATCGTATTCCAAGTATTTTACAGGTATGTCTTCCGGAAGCTCCTTTTTCGAGAAAATCCTCTCAAACTCCTCACAGGCTCCTTCCGCCTCCTTTTGACTATAATACATTCTCACGATCTCTTTCCCCAATCTCTTTTTTAGAATCATGGGATTGGTCCCTTTTCCCTCTAACTCTTCTTTGATCTGGATCAATTCGTCTATCCCCACGTCGGTCACCAACTCAAAATAGTTGTAAATCTGCTCATCCGGAATGGACATGATCTTACCAAATATCTCTTTTGGGAGCTCTGCCACCCCGATATAATTACCCACCGATTTGGACATCCTCTGCTGTCCATCGGTGCCCACCAGAACCGGCATGGTCAATATCACCTGAGGTTCTTGTCCATATACCTCTTGGATCTGTCTGCCCGCCAGAAGGTTGAATTTCTGTTCTGTTGCCCCGATCTCCACGTCCGCCTTGATCATAACTGAATCATAAGCTTGCATCAGGGGATAGAAAAGCTCGTGGATGCTTATGGGGATCTGCTCTTTGTATCTTTTGGAGAAATCGTCCCTCTCCAGCATACGAGCCACGGTGAAATTTGACGCCAGTCGCATGAGCTCCTGAAAGCTCATCCGGCTGAACCATTCCCCATTGAAATGCACTTCGGTTCTGCTTTCGTCCACCACCCTGAAAAACTGCTCCTGATAGGTCTGGGCATTTGTTTTTATCTCGTCTAAGGTGAGCTGGGGGCGGGTTTCGGAGCGCCCGGAAGGGTCTCCCACCATGCCGGTAAAGTCTCCTATGATCAAGACCACCTGATGCCCCAACTCTTGAAATTGCCTCAGCTTTCTTAAGCAAACCGTGTGTCCCAGGTGAATATCAGGAGCAGTGGGATCAAATCCCTGTTTTACTCTCAAAGGCTTTCTCTCCTGAATGGATCTTTTCAGCTTAAAGATCAACTCCTCTTCCGGCAGAATCTCCACCGTTCCTCTTTTGATAACCCTTAACTGTTCCTCCAGACTCAGCATTCATCCTCCATAAAAAATTATCACGATTAGTTTAACCTGTTTTCTCTCTCAAAACATCGACTCAGTAATTATAAATGCACCTGTTTGAGAAATCAAGCTCTTTTTCCTTTGGGCTTGAATTGGGGAGGGGTTTACCCATACAAGTTATGGGACAGGTATAGGTACATGGTATCCAACCACCCAGATGGGTGATCGTCTGCTCAGACGGGTGGGCTCGGACGAGCCCCGGCACCCGTACGTCTGGGCGTTTGGGGGCGTCTGTTCGTCTGGGATAACATCCCCCAAAGAGCAAGTAAGAAGGATCTTTCGAGGCTGGTTTGGAAGCTCGAAGCTGGGTGGTTGAAGCTGAAAATTCCCAACAGATGAAACAGATGAAAGATTTCGGACATCCAGTTTCGAAAATCGAGCTTGGTTACCAGCTTCGCCAACCACACACCATTCTGCCATAGGCAGATCCGCCTCAGGCCGAAAAGGTTAATCCAACTGTCAGATGCGTGCTCACCTGTTGGTCAGGGGTACCCTTACCCCTGACCTTAATTCGCATCGGGGTGGGGTACCCCGATGCAACGAGCAATAAGCTTAAAAAAACTACCCCCACCCCGATTTGAGTCGAGGCAGGGGTAGAAGTGCGCTCTCAATCAAAAGGGCCTTGAGATTGCGTTAGCTTGAGTGCAGGATCAGCAATCTGGTGAGCAGTCTGGTATGCCGTCGCCATCAGGATCGCATGGTGCATAACCACCTTTGTAAAGATAGCTGATCAGATAAAGCAGATCTCCGAGGTCGACCACTCCGTCACAATTGACATCTGCAGCATCTAAGGGACAAGGAGCAAGACCTCCCTTATATAGATAGCTTATCAGGAAAAGCACATCCCCAAGGTCTATCACCCCATCGCCGGTGAGATCGCCACATACCGCTTCACCGGTGATCACAAACGCCATGTCAAGTGTCATTCCGGTTATCGGGTCGTACAGCGGAATCCACCCATAAACAGGCGGCGTCCACACGGACCACGTCGCATCATCCATCCAATGATCCAATGATGTCTTCCAACCCCATAACGGGGGCTCAGGAAACCCTTGATACCCTATTGGGCCAATGTCTGCCATGACGTTCAACCAGTAGATGGTTCCGCTGTCCTGACAGAATGGATTCGGGATGTCGGTTATGTCATACCGGAAGTACATGCTGTGGTTGGGATGCTCCCACCATCCCTCAAACGGATCATACCATCCTTGCGGACCCTCACCTTCCGGGACCACTTCGAAGTCTGTGATATACGCTGACCACAGCTCCTCGCCTGGATGGCTCGGAGGTCCAATGACATTGTCATGGATAGATAGGAAGAAACCAAAAATATGTGCCTCTTGGTCCCGCAGCCATGAACCCCAGAAGTGGATATCTGTGATGGGGAGTGATTTTGAACACATAAAGTCATCTGCTACCACTATCCCCGGATGGACATCATACCCCATGGTGGCAACAACGTCCCAGCCCTCTGGATTTGGCAGTTGTGGATAATGCATCTTGTGATTAGGCCACTCAGGTTCCGTAGCATGTACAAATGCATTGTCCTCATCCGATACCATGCCACCAGTTGTTACACAGGAGGCTTCAACATATACATAATTTTCATCGGTGTGGCAAGGCGGTCCAATCACATGTGCAGTGAGCGTGATGGTAATCGAGCTACAAGGTGGTATGGGATCAGGGAAAAGCCACCGCAGCTCTGTACCATCAGGATGTGGCCCTATATAAACTGGAGGAGGATCGGCACCCACGTATTCGAAGCTCGAATCCATAATGTCCGTAACAGATATGTCCTCTAGATCACAGCACGTTCCATCATTATGGATGGTAATGAGAAATTCCGCATTTGTGCATGAGTCGATATCCGTAGAGTCAACCCAGTCTTCGTTTGCCTCATCCCACACTTTTTTCTCCGCATCGATGCTTGGTGTGCATTCTGGCCCGGTGATCACGAATGCAAGATCAAGGGTTTCGGGATAATACTCGTGTCCTTCAGGATAGAACATAGGCAGCCAGCCAGCCGCCGGGTCCCAGTAGACAGCATCGTCCCGATAACGAAGATCATATTCGGTCGTCTTCCACCCAAAGGTGTAGTCATCTGGAGGAGGGATATCTTTAATCACCAGCCAGTAGACCGTCCCACTATCCTGCACGAAGTAATCTTCATCAATAAAGAAATCGTACTGATAGATCTGCAGGTGATCGTCGTTGATCCATAAGCCTGTGGCCGGGTCGTACCAGTCCTCCGGGTTATTGTCAGCCACCTGATGCACGGTGTATGTACCGGGAACAAATACTCGGTTCCAGAGGACATCTGCAGGCATACTATGAGGTGGTCCGGGGAAATCGCTGAAAATATAGATGTCGAACGTCAAGCTGCCCACTCCAGTAGCCGGCAGAATATCATGCGCAAATGAACCCCAGAAATGGATGTCCTTGACCGGCCCTGTCTTCGTACAGAACCAGTCGTCTCCTAAGGGAGCAATATGCATGTCAACGTCCATGCCGGTGTTGTCCAGATCAGGCAGTTGCGGCCAGTGCATCTTGATATCTGTTATTGGCTCGAGGATGAATACCCGGTAATCCTCCACTTCGCCATCCGATGCAAGTCCGGTATAACTCAGACCACCGGCAGTGCTGAATCGGAAGCGGCTATAGGTTATGCCAGCCGGAGTTCCTGCAGGAACAACAAAGGCCAGGCCATTAACACCAGCCACCACAGGGGCACTGACAAATATCTGTTCACCAGCGTCAGCCCAGTCACCATCGACGTTAAAGTCAACCCAGGCGTCGAGCAATCCAGGCACAGATGCCGTGACCTTAACGGTTACTGGATTACCAGCGACCGCAAGTGAGGTGAATACCACGCCATCTTCGTCGTCAGGTCCCGCAAGTGGATTGTTGTCATCATCCAGTGCAGTCACACCTGGTTGACCATTAGGTTCAGGATCGATAAAAGCACCCAGGAAGACGCCTGGCACAATGACATGTCTGGCACCGCCGGTGGCAAGCAGGGTGGGATAGGTGGGATCGGGTGCATCACCAAAATCAAGATCAGGTTGAGTCGCATGGACATATGCAACGTCATAATCATTCACGTCCACACCGCTGGCTTCACAGAAGGCATTAACATCTACAGAGTTGGAATCGAGGTGGCAAGGCGGTCCAATCACATGCGCAACGACCGAGATGTCAATGGTGTTACAAGGCTCTAATGGACCAGGGAAAGACCACCCTATCAGCGTACCAGTAGGAGTTGGATCTACGTAATCTGGAGGAGGATCTGCCGTGAGGTATTCTAAGCTGGCGTCCATGAAGTCGGTAACCACTATGTCAGTCAAATCACAGCAGGTGCCATCATTATGGATGGTTATGAGAAAGTTCGCATTGGAACAGGAGTCGATATCTGTGGAGTCAACATATTCTCCGAGTGTCTCATCCCACACCTGTTTCTTCGCATCGATGCTTGGTGTACATTCTGGCCCAGTGATCACAAACGCCATATCCATCGACGTCGGCACGCATTCGTGCCAGATCCACCCGCTGATTATAACGTCCTGCGCTACAAAATCGATGGAAACCCATTCCGGGTTGTAGTCGTCGATCCAGAAGTCAATGGTGTTAGGACCTGGAACCACCGGAAAGATCTGACGTCCTATATAGCGTGTCTCGTCTTCCCCGGGAAGAGGCGGCCTGCCAGGCTCCCCCTCCGCCGACCATTCGGCGGTTGACCAGTTAATAGCAAACTCGGCCCAGGAATGGGGATAGATTGCGTCGACGAAGAATTCAAGCCAGATATGTTTGGGGTTGTAGTTGAACGGGTTATTGTAGAACCACATGTTCCACCAGTACTCGTACCTGTACCATCCGCTGCCGTAGTAATTGGTTGACCCCTGGTCTTCGGGTATTGAATCGGGGCCGAAGTATACGTTAAAATAGTTCTGTCTTGGCGGCTCGAAGAGTGGCATCCAAGGCATGGGAACTTGGTCATCCCTATACACTGCGTCATCCATGAAATGATCCCGTGAGTTCTTCCAACCCCATTGGTAATTTATGGGGTCTGCCAGGACCGCGGAGATGTTTAACCAGTAGATGGAGTCCTTATACTGAGTGAATGGATCTGGTATATCTACGAAGTCGTACCGCCAGTAGGGGACATGGTCGTTGGGGAAGACCTCCCCGGTGTTTGGATCAAACCAGCCTTCCAAGGTAGGCGGGTCGTGCGGTGTGCCGTCGAGCCACTCCTCCATCCGCCATAGCAGTTCGCCCGGCCTGCTCCAGGGAGTATCAACATCCGGAGGGATGTTATCGTGGATGCTGAAGATGAAGTACAGAATCTGGCCAGTGTCGTCGGTTTCAGGGATACCGTCCTGGTCTTTCCATGAGCCCCAGAAGTGAATGTCTGTGACCGGGCCGGTTCGTGAACACTGCCAGTCATCAGCCAGGATTTTGGGATAGGTGGCAAGCACGTCCCAACCGATCAAATCCGGCAGTTGCGGGAAATGCATCTTGTGATTGGGCCACTCTTCTTCGTAGGTCAGTTGGTAGCACATGTCGTAGGGTTTGCCCTGGACGACCGTCGCGTCGGTCCAGTTCGGGTAACCGTAAAACACGGACTTGAACACAGCCTCATGCAGCAGGATTGGATCCGAGTGCATAGCCCAGTAGGACTGAGGCGGGTAGGCGCCAACGCCCTGAATGGAGATCCAGTATTTCGTGCCAGCCAAAAAGCTCAACGGAGCCGGCAAGTCAACCGCGTAGCTGTACATAAAGACACCTGGCATGAACTCCTCAATGAACGTCTCGTTGACATTCGCGTTGGGGAACACCCAGGTGGCGATAGCCGCGCCAGGTTTGGTGCCATCACCGATGTCATTATAGAAAATGATTCGCCAGTCAAAGTCGCCATCATCCGGAGGGCCAACGTAGGCACCAATCCAGTGGACATCATTTACCAACTGGTCTACGTCGAACATGAAGTCATCTGCGGGAATGGGGTCCAAGCCGCTGGCGGGATCGTCCTGCGCTGCCCACCCGTTATCGTACTGCATCCCATTGTCCCAGACTACGGCTTTAGAAACAGCACCTGCCCAACTGCGCATATCCGCCGCCTTGCTGGGGTCCATTATAGTGGACTTTCTAATTTCCGGCTTTTGTTCATCCGTTGTATATGCCGTTATAGCTACAGATGCTACCATCAGCAGAATCAGAGCAAATGACAGAACCAGAGCTATTATTGTTTTCTTTGACATCTTATTCCCTCCTAATCTGAACATTTAAAAACAAAAGTTTCAACTCTAATGAATGCTTTAGAACATCACCTCCTTTAGCCAAATAAGACGTTAGAATTGCTCTACTATTTTAAGATTGGAAATTCCCGATCAGTGGAAAAAACACCCCACCTCCTTTTTTTAGATCGGGTAAAGTTTGTTTTACTTAACATTTCTTAAGATACTCTTTTTTTAGAGCCAAAAGACTAAACTACATTGGATCTTCTCGAAGGGAAAATCTCTTTCCTCCCGAATTCCGGGTGGTTACAAATTCAAAAATTGTTAGTCTATACTTCAAGAAATTAAAAAGAAGTACTCTGATATTTTTTCAACTTCTGGAATACAGAAATTATTCCCCTTCCGATAAAGAAGATAATCCATTTATCTTCTTTGTCAAGTAAAAAATCGAAGCTTTCGTGACAAAGATCCAAATCCCACACTTTCTAAGAAGTCATTGTTTCTGTTGGAGTCGAGATACCCACCAACCCATCCGAAGGATCCAGAATTCGGACAGGTGCGTCCCCAAGAACGGGATAAAACCTTTGGTATCCCCACCATCGGTCGCTCCCACCGGTGCGAAACATCATATTGCAGTCCCAGAACCTAACTTAAGTTAGGTTCTGGAACTGCCTTGCCCTGTGTAAATCAGGTAGTTCACGCCCCGCGTAATCTGAGCATCTTACCCAGCCACATCGTTACTTAGAAATACCCTAAGTAAAACACCAAACTTTTGCTCAACTCTAACCTTAAAGACTCTTTTCTCAATCAGCCTCTAAGCTCTTTATTTTTTCAATTTTAATATAATTTTAATACTTAAGAAAAGTATTAAAAAATCAGGATACAACTTGTCCGAAATGGTTCAGCGCAATCCTTTTATAGGGAATGAGTTAGTTTTAGAGAATAAAAAAGATGAGGGGAGAACTGAATTTTTTTGTCTAATTTGAGGGGGAATGGGGCTGAAAATTCGACCAAGCAGGAGCTACTCTGTTAGAAGAGTAGCCCCCGTTAGGATGGGAATATATCTTTAACCTACTTTTTGTTTAGTCTTTCCCTTCTTCAGATTAAGGGTTTTGACATTCTCCCGAAAAACCCTGCCTAATCGTTTTATACCTTCCTGAATCATCTCCGGGTTGGCATTGGAGAAGTTCAGCCGCAGGGTGTTATCTTTATCTTCATAAGGATAAAAAGGCTTGCCGGGAACATAAGCTACCTTCTGTTTAACTGCCTCATCCAAAAGCTTGGTGGCGGAGACCTCCTGGGGCAATTCCACCCAGAGGAAGAGTCCACCCTCCGGCTCAATCCATTTCACACTTTCAGGGAAATGTTCCTTTAAAGCCTCTATCATCACATCCCTTCTTTCACTGTAGGCGGCTTTGATCTCCTGGATATGGCGGTCTAAGTTTCCGTCTTTTATATACTCGTATAGCACATATTGAGCGAAGGTGTTAGTGTGCAGATCCGCTCCCTGCTTCATGCGTTCAAACATGGTCATCACCTCGGTGGAAACTATTCCCCAACCAATCCTCAAGCCGGGCGACACAATTTTGGAAAAGGTCCCCAACTCGATCACCAGATCTCCACCCAGGCTTTTAAGTGAGGGGACGTCCTCTCCCACATATCTTAAATCCCCATAGGGACTATCATCGATGATCGGAATGTGGTATTTTTCGGCCAGCTTAATCAACTGTTTTCTTTTTTCAAGACTTAAAGTTATTCCGGATGGATTCTGAAAATCGGCGACCAAATAGATAAACCGGGGCTTGTGTTTCTTTATGTTCTCCTCCGCCTGCTCTATGATCATTCCCTCTTCGTCCATCTCAACGGTGACGTACTTTGGTCTAAAAACATTAAACGCCTGGATTGCCCCAAGATAAGTGGGATTCTCACAGAGTACCGCGTCTCCTTCATTCAGAAAAACCTTTCCGATCAGATCCAGACCCTGTTGCGAGCCTCCGGTGATGAAGATATTGTCTACAGTGAGAGTCAGACCTTTTTTGGACAGCCTCTCAGCCAGGATCTGACGTAAAGGAAGAACCCCTAAGGTAAGACTATACTGCAGGGCTTTCGGTCCGTAAGTATCCAAAACCTTCACACAAGCTTTTTTTAACGCCTGGATGGGGAAAAGCTCGGGTGCAGGCAACCCCCCGGCAAAGGAGATGACATCAGGCCTTTGAGTTATTTTCAATATCTCACGGATGGCAGAACTTTTCATCTCCTGCGCTCTAACAGAAAAAATCCAGTTCAGACTCACCATATCCTCCTTTGAAAATGACAGAATTCACCTACTGTTAAACCTTTCCGCCCAATTTTAACTTAACTGAAAAACTAATAAAGTCAAGGAGTTTTTGAGAGGTCTCTGAAAAAGTATCCCAGGAGTGGTCGGGCAAGATGCCCCCAGACGGGAGCGTCCGCTCGACCTACGAAAAATCAATAACTTACGCTCCTGTAGGCAGGGCTTCCAGCCCTGCAAAAAAGTCTTTCAGAGATCTCTTTTAGTGGTTCAAGTTTTTTGCTAATGTAAATTCTGGGGCTGTTGCTTACTAAGGGGAGCATATAATTGTTTACATCCCCCCTTTAGAAAAGGGGGGAAGGGGGGATTCGTATGAATGTGCGTATGCACTCATACGAGCATACGCATTTGAAACTTGGAAAATCCCCCTAAATCCCCCTTTACTAAAGGGGGATGCGTATGCATTCATACGAATTTCAAGTCAAGCCCAAAACAGGCGTGGGAGAAAAAATCAATGCGAAGCATTCATACGAATAATAAGATGTAAACTGTTTCCTGCTCCTCTTAGTAACTCATAGAATATACTTTGGAGTGTAAAGCTTTAGCTTTACTTGGACACATGTATACAATAGGAAGGGCTGAATGCCCTGCCCTCGGTAAAATAATTTAGAAAAAGGTTGACACGGTTGCACCAATGATTATAATGTCTATTGACTATCTGGCAAGACGCAGCTTACGTGGGAGACGGTTGGGTGTCTTTGGCTGCCGCTAAGGCGGGCAAGACCTGACAGAGCAAAAAATACAAACTTAAAATCACTGTGCTAGAAGTTTTATCTAGACCAGTCTAATCATCGTTGGGCACACAGAGGAGATATCCGTGTTTGATCAACTTGCAAACTGGATGAAGAGTACGGTACTCGGCGTCATCATCCTTGGCACCTGTGGCAGCCTTCTCGCACTACTTTTGCTGAAGATTGCCAAGAAGCTCTCTCTACTAGCAACTGTCATCTTTAGCAGGATTCTTCCTGAGCAGGCGGCGCGCATCACGGAATGGTATAAGAAGATCATAGGGGAAGTCGGGTGCTCATATGGTTTTCGTTTGGGCAGATTTCTTAGTTGGAATCCGTCGTGGGGAGTGTCCTTCTATTTCGCCTACCATCTTCTCTGTACGGTGTGTTTTCTGATCATATCCTCGGTGCTTGTGACCATCGTTTTTATCGTGATTTGCGGGTCGAAAAGTGGAACTCTCTTGACGACCGGGACATATATTCTCACGGTGCTCGCCTTCTTGTTCGCGTTCTGGGCAGTTCGCCATTTCCTCTTTGTGTTCCTGCCTTACCGGTACTTCCCTGTGGTCCGGTCGATCACAAAAGATACTCTTGAGAAGATAGATAAAGAGACACGAGTTCACGAACAAGAGGGCGAGGAAGGAAGTAACGATGTGGTCCGCCAATCGGATACGCACGATTCCGGTAAGGCGGCCGATGGCCTCACTAGAACACCTGATTCATGACATTGGCTGCGCACAAAAATCACAGACGGATGACTTCGTGCTGAGTGTACTGAATAAGCTTGGAAGGGGATTTGATGACCTTGTGAGGATTAGTAAATCAGCAGCCCCCTGCTTCTGAGACTATCCATTTGTCAGGTGCGCAGGGCACCTGAGCTACGAGGCTCGTTTCTCACCCTCCCTTTTGTTCCCTCCCATCCCGCCATAGGCGGCAGTCAGGGAGAATTCTGTTTTCCTCTCCCCTTAGGGGAGAGGATCAAGTCGAAGATCCCGCCAAAGGCGGGGGTGAGGGGGAAATCCAAGGTGGCCCACACATCCTTTCATCCTCCCTTTAGTTCCTTCCCATCCCGCCGTGGGCGGGATTGAGGGTAATTATGTTAATGCAAACAATTTCCATAACGTTTAAGCATGACTCAAGAAACAAGAGCAACTGAACAGGTCCTCCAGCGGAAAGTCTTAACTTCCCCAAAAGGCAATCTCACCACAGTTTTGATGCTGATCCGGATACCCCTCCTGTTATTAAGGAGAGTTAGAGGAAAGAACGTTCATATTCAAAGAATCAAACTTTTTCGATCGCCTTTCTCACCATTATCAACCTATGGATGGATATGCCTATCCCTCTGGGTAAAAAGGGGATAAAGGTGAGCACATGATTACAGATGATGATTTTTTTCAAAATCGACTTCAGAAACACCAGAAACGCCAGAAACACCAGTAAGTCCGGTGGACGTGTTGGAGAGTGAAGGTTTTGAGCTCACCCCTGAGACTAATGTATTCACAGACAAGTTTTGTAGGTCAAGCATGGCGTCCAAGCGGACGCTTGCCCGTCTGGGCAGACGGATCCGTAGGATAGACTGCTTGACAAATTCGTATGAATGCATACGCATCCTTATTTGTCAACCCCGCCTTTGGCGGGATCAAGAGGATGTTTGGGATGCATTTCAATGAAGGATGTAGGCATTTGGTGAAGCAGGCCTTTGAGAAGATCACGGAGACCCGCCTGGGATAGCTCAGGATATGTATGAGCATATATGTGCCCGTCAATATGAGCGGACGCCTGTGCGGGGTGGGTATCGGAATGGTTATTCGTATGAATGCTTCGCATCGGGAGCGTGATTTATTGACTTCGGTGGGGGTGATCCAGTTGGAGGTGTCCCGGGATAGAGCCGGAGAGTATGTGCCGGAATGTTTTGAGAGGTATAAGCGGGTTCATGGGGTGGTGGATGAAGGGATCACGGAGACCCCCAGACGGGCAAGCTCGGACGAGCCCGTCTGGGCGTCTGCTTGAGCCTTCCTTCTCCCGCCAAATGCGGGATCAAGCATTAAATTGTGCTTCGAGAAATCCAATTGCTTTACCGACATTAGGTGTCTCCTTTCTTTTTAAGGTTTTCTTCAATCCCGGAAAGGATACACCTTTTGTCTTTCTAACACAAATTGATTTTACACACAAATATTTACATCACCAAAGAGGAAGATTTCTGAAGATTTTCCTTGACAAAAGGAGCAGAAAAGCGTATTTGTATAATGAGAGTAAGAGCAGTACCAAGCAGTAAGAAAGTTGCAGTAAGTTTTTGGTTGGTTTGAGTTTTTCAATCCACGAAAACTTAGGCTGAATTTTCGTGGGTTTTTTTATGTTCTTGAAGGCGATATTGAGGGATTCCAGTCCGCAGGATCCAGAGTCGGATCAACTGGGTTTCGATGAAGTTCAAATACTGTGTGGCTGGATGTGGTTGTAATGCAAAAATTTAAGCTTTATGAAAGGTGGTGAAAAAGTTTGGCGACCGGTAAAGTAAAATGGTTCAATGATTCCAAAGGATTCGGTTTCATTGAGCAGACGGATGGCGGTAAGGATGTCTTTGTCCACTTCTCAGCCATTAGCGATGAAGGATTCAAGACTCTGAGGGAAGGGGATGAAGTTAGTTTCGACATCACCGAAGGACCCAAAGGTCCGCAGGCGACCAATGTGGTCAAAATATAAATAAGGCCCGGCGGTTTGTCTAAATCATAATTGGACGCACCATTCATGGTGAACCATAACATCCAAAAACCCCGAAGAGTTGACCCAAGACTCTTCGGGGTTTTAAGTTATTATGAAACTTTTGCGTTTTTATTTGGACTGAAGACCTTTGTTAAGGTAGCATTAATTCTTGCGGGTCAATCCAGAAAGAGTCTGAATTGGGATCTTGTGGATTTGCAGGGGCTTGATTTATCAAACCCGTTTCAGTCGGGTAGATTCCACCCCTACGTTCTTTGTAAGGTTAGCCCATTGAGTCCAACATAATGCGACAAGTTATCGTATGTAAACGCTTGATTTATCAGGCTGCTTTTTTTGGATCGGATGAATCTGATTCCCACATTTCTACAGGTTCCCAGTTATACTTTTCGCAATTCTTCCGATATAAAAAGTGAAACCGAGTTCTGGTAACCGGATAAAAGAGGAAGGTTTTTGTGATTTTTGAAGATTTTCCTTGACAAAAGGAGCAGAAAAGCGTATTTGTATAGTAAGAGTAAGAGCAGTACCAAGCAGTAAGAAAGTTGCAGTAAGTTTTTGGTTGGTTTGAGTTTTTCAATCCACGAAAACTTAGGCTGAATTTTCGTGGGTTTTTTTTATGTTTTTAAAGGTGAGGTTGTCCTCAGGATTTTGAGAAAAGATTCCAGTCCGCAGGATCCAGAGTCGAATCAGCGAGTTACGATGAAGCTCAAATACTGTGTGGCTGGATGTGGTTGTAATGCAAAAATTTAAGCTTTATGAAAGGTGGTGAAAAGGTTTGGCGACCGGTAAAGTAAAATGGTTCAATGATTCCAAAGGATTTGGTTTCATTGAGCAGACGGATGGCGGTAAGGATGTCTTTGTCCACTTCTCAGCCATTAGCGATGAAGGATTCAAGACTCTGAGGGAAGGGGATGAAGTTAGTTTCGAGATCACCGAAGGACCCAAAGGTCCGCAGGCGACCAATGTGGTCAAAATATAAATAGGGCCTGGTGGTTTGTCCTAACTCATGATTGGACGAACCATTCATGGTGAACCATAACATCCAAAAACCCCGAAGAGTCCAGACCGAGACTTTTCGGGGTTTTAAGTTATTAAGGAGAGCATACAATTGTTTACATCCCCCCTTTAGAAAAAGGGGGGGAAGGGGGGATTCGTATGAATGCATACGCATTTGAAACTTGAAAAATCCCCCTTTGCTAAAGGGGGATGCGTATGCATTCATACGAATTTCAAGTCAAGCCCAAAACAGGTGGGAGAGAAAAAAATCAATAATAAGATGTAAACTGTTTCCTGCTCCTCTTAGTATTATGAAACTTTTAGACGTTGTCCCAAATGTCTGTCCCGGACGAGCAGACGCTCCCGTCCGGGGGTCTCCGTGATTTTGATTAGATCCATTGAGATTTAGCACAGCGAAGAGTTAATGTAAGAGCAAGAAATGCATATGCATATTCGATAAGTTTACATACCTCTCACCCTAACCCTGCGAAGCTGGTAACGAAACTCGATAATCGATTTTCGATGCTTGAATTTTTTCATCTGTTTCATCTGTTGGGAATTCATCTGTTGGGAACTTTCCAGCTTCAATCACCCAGCTTCGAGCCTCCAAACCAGCTCGTATGAGTGCATACGCACTTCGTCACCGCCAACCGAACCTTGAAAAATCATTTGAATTGGGGTTTTTTTATCAACAATTCCCGCCACAACACGCCGACTCGTATGAGTGCATACGCATCTTTTTAAAATGTCAAGCTTTTCTCTATTCATGCCAAAGGCAAATCCCCCGCCAAAGGCGGGGCGGGCGCCTCTGGCGGACACATACTTTTGGGACAAGACCAACTTTTGAATCCAACCCTTTGCGAATAAAACATTCGACGCTGTCCCATGAATTGTTGATATTTTCGCAACTAAATGCCCGAAACCCGGGCAGGATAAGGGTTGAAACCCATAGTGCACAAACTCGTATGAGTGCATACGCATGTGCAATTTACGGGAAATCCGATGCAGTTTTATAGTAAAGTTAAGCTTTGGTTTCGCCTCGCCCGCCAACCACTTTGTGGCTGGGGCTCGGCGAACCTCCCCTAAAGCCCCGAATTCATCAGGTATTTTCGGGCCTCGAACATCGAACTTCCACATCCGATACGGGCTTCGACACCGTTGAACGATCCAAGCATAACCTAAATTTCTGCCATAGGCAGCTCCCCCCCCAAAGGCGGGGCGGGCGCCTCTGGCGGAATGGGCTTTTCATCAACAATTTGTGTGACAGCACGTAGCATTCTTTATACGGGTGCTTTCTAAAAAAGGATACCCTCCCGTTTTTCCGGAAGTTGTTCTCTTTCCCTGAATAACACCCTTGAGGTTGTGTCTGGAATCCCATCTGAAGGATGGAGGTCGCAAACTCCCTCGGGCAGGGTCTCTTCGGTGAAGACATCTGTGATGATCCTGGGGCATCTGTCCGTGGCTAAAAGCCCGCTTTCCAAACAGACGGTCTTGAAGTATATTCCCGGTGGGACTTTGAAATATTCCACTGGAGAGTTATCGTGCGCTTTTATCATGAAGTCAGTCCATACCGGAAGTGCAGTATGCGCGCCGGTAACGTTTTTGCCAATCACCGTCTTATCATCATAGCCTATCCATACCCCAGCGGTGATTTGAGGGGTAAAACCAAGAAACCAGTTATCCATGCAGTTGTCTGAGGTGCCCGTCTTCCCTCCGGCAGGTCGAGTGAAACCTCTGGCTCTGGCTCCATAACCGGTGCCTCTGCTTGTCACCGACTGAAGCATGGTGGTCATGATATAAGCAGTCTGGGCGGAGAGCACCTCCTCCCTTCGGGAGAATTTGTTCTCCTCCAGAACCTTTCCATAGCGATCGGTTATTTTTAGAATGTATTTCGGCTCCACTTTTATTCCTCCATTGGGGAACACCGAAAATGCTGAGACCATATCCCACAGGGTCACCTCCGAGGTGCCCAAAGCCAGAGAGGGATAGGGAGCAAGCGGGGAGGATATTCCCATATGGGAGGCAAAAAAGATGGTCTGTTGTGGAGTGACCTTCTGGATCAATTTAGCTGACACCACATTTATCGATCTGGCTAAAGCTTCCCTTAAAGTGACCGGACCCCGGAAAATCAAGTCGAAGTTCTGAGGGTTCCATTCCTTTCCATCATCTCCGGTAAGAATGATGGGGGTATCATATATGATGTCAGTGGGGCTGGCTCCATTATCAATTGCGGCGGTATAGATGAAAGGCTTGAATCCAGAACCGGGTTGACGGAGAGCCTGCACCGCCCGATTGAACTGGCTTTGCTTAAAATCCTTTCCTCCCACCAAAGTTAGGATATTGCCAGTTTTATTGTCCAGAGCCACCAGAGCCCCTTGAATTTGCTTGTATTCCCTTTTCCTTGTTGGCTTTTCACCGGTTGTGTCGATCACCACCAGGGTATAATTTGTATCTCTTAAGGAGTGGGTCTGCTCCATGTTCTGCTGTCGGGTTTCCAACTCTCTTAACAGAGCCTCCTCTGCCGCCTTTTGCAGTTCCAAATTCAGGGTGGTATAGACTGATAGCCCTCCCCGGTAGAGAGCATCCTCCCCGTATTTTTTTTCTAAATATTGTCTCACCATCTCGGTAAAATAGGGAGCCTCTCCCACAGGTGCGGAGGTGGGATGAATCTCCAGAGGAAGACTTTTTAAGGAATCCGCCAGCTTTCCGGATATCTTGCCGAAATCCTTCATTGATTTCAAGACGATGTTTCTTCTTTTGAGCGACAATTCCGGATGATTGATGGGGGAGTATCGGCTGGGATTTTTGGGAATGCCGATGAGAATCGCACATTCGGGGACGCTCAGATCCTCCACGTTTTTGCCAAAATAAAGTTGAGCCGCGGCTTGCACTCCGTAAGCTCCCCTTCCAAAATAACACTGGTTCAGATACATCTCCAGAATCTCTTCTTTGGTGTAATTTCTTTCGATCTTTATGGCGGTCAAGACCTCCTTTATTTTGCGAGGAATGGTCTTTTCCGGAGTGAGAAACAAAGTTCGGGCTAACTGTTGGGTGAGGGTGCTGGCTCCCTGCACCCTTCTTCCCGCCCAGAAGTTGTGCCACAGGGCCCGACCCATAGCTAACAGGTTTGCTCCCCAGTGATCGAAAAACCTCCGATCCTCGGTGGCTAAGAGCGCATCTATTAAACGGGGAGGTATCCTTTTCAAGGGGGTGAGTATCCGACGTTCAGTATAGAATTCCTTGATCACCTCTCCATCAGCTGAATAGATCTTGGTCACCAAACTGGGCTCGATATTGTGCAGTTGGGCTAAAGAAGGGAGATCCTTCTTATAGGTGTTGTAGGTCTTAATTATCGATACAAGCAAAAGAACCAGAACAAAAAGAATTGCCCCTGAAATGATAAGGACTTTCTTTCTTCTGCCCCAGAATTTCCTTATTTGTATCCAGGCAGTTTTCAAAAATTTCATTTTCAGTTCTCTTCTGTTCCCTTATGTTTTTTGAAAACCCAAAGTAGGTTACGATAGGAAAGTAAAAGGTATTAGAGAGACAGTCAAGGAAATTGTGATGAGAGTTCTGAAAAAGTCTCTTGATTGTAGTTGCTCGATTTATCGAGCCCAATAAATTGGGCAACTACAATAGCCCCGCCTTCGGCGGGGTTTGTTCTCTTTGAAGCGCACTTTTTCAGAGATCTCTGTGATGCGCATTGTCACTGATAATAAAAGGTCCTTCTCCGCTTGAGTTGCTGGAAGTTTTTGTAAGAGAAAGAGTCTAATGGCTTAATCGAGTGGAGATTTGGAAGACCTCACCTCCTATCCCCCTCTCCATTTCATGGAGAGGGGGAACAAAGGGGGAGAGGTAGAAGATCCTGATAAAAATCTACACGCAGGTTCATCCACTCTCCTCAAGGAATCAAATTCAAATTTTTTCTTTGAATTTCAGATGCCTCGTTTTAAATTAATGATAAGATGAGTGAGATTTTGGTCAAAGTCTATAGAAAGGATACGATTGAAAGCATTCATCATGGGGCGATTGTGGTGGTGGATTCTTCGGGGAAGCTTTCCTATTCGGTGGGTGATCCGAAATTCGTAACCTTTTTGAGATCGTCTGCCAAGCCGTTTCAAGCTCTGGTTGTGGTGGAATCGGGAGCGGCAGAGGCATTCGGTCTCACTCAGCAGGAGATTGCTATCATCTCCGGATCGCATAACGGAGAAAAAAAACACGTCAGGGTTGTCCGGAGCATTTTAAAAAAGATCGGTTTGAACAAAAACCACCTTCAGTGCGGCACTCATGTTCCTCACTACTACACAGCTTTTGGCATAACCCCACCCAAGAAAAAATTCTCCCCCCTTCAGCATAATTGCTCCGGGAAACATGCCGGGATGCTGGTGGTATGTGTGTATGAAGGCTGGAACATAAAAAACTACTTGGATTCCCGCCATCCCTTACAAAAGCTAATCTTAAAGAATATCTCTGAGCTTTGTGAGTATCCCCTGCGAAAGATCAAAGTCGGAAAAGAGGGATGTGGAGCTCCGACCCACGCTCTTCCCTTGAAAAACATGGCTATCGGATTTTCCAAGCTGGTAAGCTTCAGATCCAAGAATCAGCTTGTCTCTCAGTCGTTGCAGGTGGTGGCAGACTCCATGTGGAAATATCCGGAGATGGTTTCCGGAAGAGGAAGATTAGATTACCAGTTGGCAGTGACAAGTAAGAGGAATATTCTCTCCAAAGCCGGAGCGGAGGCTTTGCATTGCGCAGTCATTTTAGATAAAGACTATGGAATGGTAGTAAAGATATTGGACGGCTCCAGAAGGGCGCTGGCGCCAGCATCCATCGAGGTTTACAGACAGTTAGGAGTTCTAAATCGGAGACAGCTAAAAGATTTAGGTGATTTTGTCTCGCCTTCTATCTATAATCATCAAAGAAAAAAGGTAGGGTATCTTAAAGCTGATTTTAAGTTAAAACGCGCAAGATAAGATTCTTCATAATCTTCTAGCCTGTAGGAGCAATTCATGAATTGCCCCTACAAGAGATGATCTAATTAGTTTTGTAGGTCAAGCATGGCGTAGCCTGCTTGACAAATTCGTATGAATGCATACGCATCCTTATTTGTCAACCCCGCCTTTGGCGGGACCTTAAACCTCTTGTCTGAGAGATACCGCCTTGACGTACAGAAAAAGACAAAGTGCTTCTACATGGTTCACCTGAAGGTGAACACTCCAATTTCTGATGTTTCGGGGATAGGAATTCCTGAAACTAAAGCATATCAACGTTTCCTAATGCCGATGCATCAGACTGGCACAGATTATGTCAACTTCCTTCGCTTTATTCCTCAGGTTAATCCGGGGGTTTTTCTTCAGACGGCTTTTCTTCAGCCTCGGGCTCTCCAGCTTCTTTCTCCTCCCTCACCTCTGGCGTGGTTTCCAACATCTCTTTTCTCTCTTCTTCCTCTTCGGTCTCGGTTTTTCTTTCCAGAAGATTCTCATCATCCTTTTTCTTTCGCAGGATGATGTAGGTGAGGGTCTGTCCGGTGCTTATTATGGCTAAACCATAAGAGAGAACCATGAAGATAATAAAGATCAAAGAGATGGCAATCAAAAAGGCAGAGATTTGGCCAGACCAGTTAAGATAAATCCCCGGTCCAATCTCCGGAAGATGAAATCGGAAATTTATCCCGGTAAAGATATTGGAGAAGTAGTCCAGAAGATGCTGGGGGATGGTGATATAAGATAAAGCCTCTTCGGTGATATCAGCTAACTTGTCCTTCATGAAAACCCCGGAGGAGAGATGTATCATTTGGACGGCTCTGAACGAGAAATAGCCGAAGATGAAGATCCCCACCTTTGACATCACCCCCACAAGCCCGGTGTAAACAAAATACCGCCAGGCTTGGTTCCACACGGTGGAGAAGATCTGAACGATGGTCTCGAAGGTGTCTTCCTTCAGAGTAGCCACTACGGCAGGAGCTAAAAGCAGAGAGACGAAAAAGATAAAAACAACATAAGCTAAACACAAAGCGGCGGCGAACAAGGGGATAAGATAGAAAATGCCGATGCCTATTTCCCCTACGTAAGGTATCTTTCCCAGAAGCCCGACGACAATACCGCAGATTATCAAAAAGGCAATGAAGGCTAACATGGAAAGAGGTGACAGGAAAGCCGGCCCAAAATGTTTCTTTAAAAATCTGAGAGCCTCTTTAGAGGAATAAAAGTCGTCTCCTTTGAGCTGTTCGTATGTCACCTTTCCCACCATGGTGCTTGCCAGAAGCCAGCATATCAAAGCAACCAAACAGCCAAAGACGAAGATCACCCAGCTATACCACTCAATGAAAGGAAAATCCGAAAGGGGGAAAAGCGCGTGATATTTCCAGGTTTCAGAGAAGGAAGAACCGCTGGAAAAAAAGGCAAGGTAGGTAAATATGAGATATCCTAAGTACCCTACCAGAAGCCCCATAAACTGAAGCAAAATCTTTTTGCCAGAAAGCGCCAGGCGGGGAGCTCGAAAAACGTCCCTCACGTCAAAATAGAATTGGGTCATGTCAAACCTCCTGCTTTAAGTTGTCAGAAACTTAATTAATATTTGAAAAACAAAATTAATAATTTATAAGCTTACCCAGAGCTTTTGTCAAGAGAAATTTCTGAGACTTTTGTGCTTTACAGATAAATTGTATCCAGTTAATCTGGGTGTATAGCTATCTAAAAGCACAGGGTCTAAGTCGAAGATTTGGGAGCGGTATTGGCTACCGGTCAGATCAGATAAAAGCTGGATGGGGATGGCTTGCTATGAACCAAGATGGTTCATACCGGGGCTGGTGCTTATCCGAAATGTTCTACGGATTCTAGGAACAGAGGTGATACTTTCTCGTCTCCCAAATCAGAAGGGAGACAGGTTTCTACCCCAAAGTGTTGATCGAGATTGTATCCAAAACAGAACACCGGGATCATATCCCGGTGTTCTCAAAATCAGCTTTGGCTGTAGACGAACTCCGATCTCAGGATGCTACAGGAGCTATAGTCGGGCAGGAATCTGCCCCACCTACGCCTCTTCAATTTATGTGAAGAACCTCAACATCTTTGCCATGTTTGTAAGAAAACTATCCACCATAACCTTCGGGGCAGCAACTTGGCTGAGGAGCAGGTCCGCCTTTGTAGAGATAACTAATTAGATAAAGCACATCTCCCAGATCCAGCACACAGTTGCCATTAGGGTCTCCAGCCGCCATGGGAACCGGAACAGGTCCACCCTTATAAAGATAGCTAATCAAGAAGAGTATATCTCCTAAATCCACTGTCCCATTTCCATCAGCATCGCCTGGAAGGTAGTCGATTATGCAAAAGTAGTAATCGCTGGCATCTGAGGGAATCCTATTGTCTACATCTGATATTATGATCAGACAGCTATCCGAGGGGGTATCAGGAACGGTCCAGGAATAGGTGCTGTCGTTAGTGGTGGTATCCACAATGGTTGAACAAGTAGTATCTCCGCCATCGATGTAACAATATTCAATCTTTACGCTATCATCAAATGAGATGGATTGCCATTGGACATCGTAGGTGCTATCAACAAACCAGGGTTCTCTCCCGTTGGGTGATATCACAATGATAGTTGGGCCGGGAGCTTTAAACCAATCTAGCACCCTCTGCATCACAAAATGCGGCTTACTGCAGTAATGTCCCTGAAAGTAACCCCCATCATCTCGCATTGACTCGAATCCAAAACCAAACAGCACCACCTTGAAGAAATCGTCTTGAAATTTAGTGCCGGCAACTACGTCCGAGGGAGTCCACCAGTGACCGGCGCCGCCGACGGTGTAGAGCAAAACCGTATCCGTCTCAGAGTAGGAAATCAGATTATCCTTAGAATCCTGATTGGAAACCTCGTAATTGGGAAATATATATAGAGTATCCCCCACCTCATCTCCTGGGCGACCTACCACCAGGTATTTGTCGTTATTTCCATCGTAGCCTACATGCAGATAGTCGGTTAAAAAGGTTTGATCCCAGGGATTAGCTGAGCTGGCGAGAATCTCCACCGCATCCTGACTGGTCATAAACAGCCTGCCGCCGTTATCTAAAAAGCTCATCAAGCTTTCGACCTGAGCTTGCGTGAATGGGTCGGTGGGGGAATCTCCGGTATACCAGATCAGGTATTTATATGTGCTGAACGAGAAATCCGGATCTGCCTTGCTGTAGGCCTCCCAGATGTCATAAATTTGCTTTAAAGAGTCCAGGGCGCCGGTATAGTAGCTCTGGTAGTCTCCGGCATCATCTACAATGAGAATCTGAGCATTTCCTGCCCAAACCTCCACATCAAAATCAAGGGTGTAGGTGCCACGGGTAATATTCCCTTCCACATGAAGGGTGATGATGGTCGGTCTTCCGGGGAAGAGCGAATCCACCTCAAACTCTATGGGGTCAGAATAGTTGTTGGCAGAGCCACCGGTTCCAATGTCTCCTATATAAGAATAATCATCGGTAAAGTTTATTCCATCAGTATCCGCAGAAGCGGTTACGGTGGTGCCGTTTATGGGAAGCCAGATATTGGAGATGGTGAGGTAAAGTTTGACCGTCTCGCCACCTTCAGGTCTTCCATCTCCATCCCCTCCCATTATGTCATCCAAAGTAAACTCATCCAGAAACAGGCAGGGTCGGGACCAGTTGACGTCCAAGTTGGCATACATAGCTGAATCTGAATCAGAGATATTCCATACAGCCACCTGAGTGGGATCATCATAGTAGTCCCGTGAGCTGGGAGTGGTGGTATCATCGAATGCTCTTTTGTCTGAGTATCCCGGGAAAGGATCGCCCCCATCGCCGCGGTTCAGGCCAAATCCATAGCATCCCTCCAACTGAAACCTCCCATCTGCCTGCTCCAAAGCCACCTTATAGTGCGGAGTAGCAGGGTCTCCGGGGCACCATTCATATCTGTTGGTAGACATGTTTTCATCTACATGATATATCAGCAAGCCCTCACCGGGTAAAGCGACATCAAAACCGGTCTTTTGCCTGTTCTCGACCAGGAAATATTCTGCCCCCCATTGGCCCGAGGTCCAAAGCCGATAAGAGATAGGCGAGGTTTCAGCCTGTAGGATTTCGAAATCAGTCTGGTTTGCTGTCAGTCGCACCACCTCCGTGTATCCCAGTCTTTTTTTACACCAGGCATCGAAATGAGCTGGGCTCCTTCCATCACCATTCCAGGAACCAGCTGCCATCAGAGACCAATTTCCCAGACCTTCGGAGGTATTATCAGTGTCATAAAGATCTAGAATTCCCAGCACATGACCAAACTCGTGACAGAAGACTCCGATGTCGACCAGGCCAAGATTCCTTCTCTCGGGTTCCATGGCGTACTCAAGCATCTTTACCCCATCCTTAATCATTATGTATGATGTTTGAAATTTATGAGACCAGATATGACAGCAGTTTCCTGTTTCCTCAGCACCTGGGCCTGCATGCACCACAAATAAAGCATCCACCCAGCCATTCCCATCATGATCGTAGTTAGCGAAGTTCACATATGGATCAGCAGCATTTATCGCATCTTCCACCAGCCTCTGAGAGTTATAAGGATACATGCCACTTCCGTAGCAGGAACCAAGCGTACATGTATAAGCGATGTAGCTTTGAGGCACCCGATACCATCCATACGCATCCCCGATCACTTCAAAAGTCTGATAGGAGTTCTCCCAGTAAAAGTCCCTCATGCTTCCTGTTGGGTAGACAAATCCTTTGCTGAAGAGGAGAGTGTCGAATTCGCCGGGGCTATAAGTAGATACATTGTCGTCGAAATCGACTAAAAGGATCAACGCCTTTATAGTATCTACCTGGGTGGTCTTGCCATCCCTTTTCAGAGGCGGATTAGGACTAGGTTGCCACCACCCTTTTTCTCTAGCGGCATTTAGTCGCGCCATTACCTCTTCAAACCTCCCCTCTCTTTTTAGCTTCTCGATCAGCTCCGGCGATGGAGATACCGCCCAGGCGTCTGCAGAAAAAGCCCAAAACAAAGCCAGTGCAAAAATGACAAGCAAAATTCTTTTGTGAGGAAAATACATTTCTCCTCCTTTACAGGTTAAAGATTTAAAAACAACCCCTTCAGATTGTCTTTCGCCCCCAGAGTTTTCGGGAGAATTCCTTTCTGCGTTCTAAATTACGTCTTCTAAAGAATCTCCTTTCTTTTAATAAGATAAAAAGATAGACAAAAAAGTCAAGAGAAATTTCTGGCTCTCCCCAGTCTCCTCAATACATTCAAAAAAAGCAAGTGGGCTGGGCTGTTACGTATTGCCCCATACCCTTATCTAACATCAGAGCGGAGAAAGAGATCCACTCCAAAAGAGATGATCAGGACTTTTCTATAACAGAACACCGGGATATGATCCCGGTGTTCTCAAAATCAGCTTTGGCTGTAGACGAACTCCGATCTCAGGATGCTACAGGAGCTATAGTCGGGCAGGAGTCTGCCCGAGCTACGCCTCTTCAATTTATGTGAAAAACCTCAATCCCATCCCTTGCTTAAAAAATGAGGCACTTCCTCCCTAATAAGCGCATCCTGCCTGAGGAGCAGGACCGCCTTTGTAGAGGTAACTGACCAGATAGAGCACATCTCCCAGATCCAGCACACAGTCGCCATTAGGGTCTCCAGCCGCCATGGGAACCGGAGGATCTCCACCCTTGTAAAGAAAGCTGATCAGGAAGAGCATATCTCCTAAATCCACTGTCCCGTTTCCATCGGCATCGCCAGGAAGGTAGTTGCTTATAGAAAAGTAATCATCGCTGGTATCAGAGGGATTCTCATTGTCTACATCTGATATTATGACCAGACAGCTATCCGAGGGGGTATCGGGAACGGTCCAGCAATAGATGCCATCGTTGGTGGTGGTATCCACAATGGTGGAACAAGTAGTATCTCCCCCATCGATGCAGCAAATTTCAATCTCGACGCTATCCTTAAAGGAGATAGACTCCCAGAGGATACAATAAGTGCTGTCAACAAACCAGCTCTCTCCCCCATTGGGATACAACACATTGATAGTTGGAATGGCTTTAAGCCAATCCAGCACCCTCTGCATCACAAAATGCGGTTTGCTGCAGTACTGCTCATGGAAGGCTTCCCCATCTTTTCGTATGGACTCGAACCCAAATCCAAACACCACCACCTTGAAGAAGTCGTCTTGGAATTTAGTGCCGGCAACTAAGTCCGAGGGAGTCCACCACTGACCGGCGCCGCCGACGGTGTAGAACAAAACCGTATCAGCCTCAGAGTCGGGCACCAGATTATCCTTGGACTCCTGATTGGAAACCTCGTAATTCGGATATATATAAAGAGTGTCTCCAACCTCATCTCCCGACCGACCTACCACCAGGTATTTAGTGTTATTCCCATCGTAGCCTACATGCAGATAGTTATTCAAGAAGAGTATGTCCCAGGGATCAGAGGAGCTGGACAGGACCTCCACTGCATCCTGACTGGTCAAAAACAGCCTGCCTCCGTTATCCAGAAAGCTCATCAGGCTTTCCACGTCTGCCTCAGAGAAGATAGAAGTCCGATGATCTCCGGTGAACCAGATCAAAATCTCATAATCTGAGAAATTGTAGAAGGTATCAGGTTGACTCATTCTGTCCCATACGTCATAACCTGCCCTCAGCGAATCTAAGGCATCCATGTAGTAGCCTTCAACATTAGAAGCTGGATCCGTTCCCTCATCGTCATCCACCAGAAGTATAGTGGACTTCCCGATCAATGCTTCTTTTATCAAGTAAGTGCTATCATCACCACCATTCCCCGTGATATGTAGGGTGAAGTGCACCAGAGTTATGGGTATATCCGGCATTACGTAAAATTCCATAGGATCACCGTCGTTATTCACAGAGCCTCCAGTGGGGAGATCGCCGACATATGAGTAATCATCGTTAAATATTATATCGGGATTATCAACAGTGGCGGTAACGTAAGTCCCAGTAAGAGATTTCCACTCACTGCTTATAGTGAAATAAAGCTTCACCGTCTCGTCTCCTTCTGGTCTGCCATTCCCGTTGCCTCCAGGTGGGTCATCGTCGAAGGTAAATTCGTCTATAAAAAGGGCGGGAGAGATAGTTATAGTTCCCTGATAGGGTATACAATTCTGAGCTGTGACGGTAATCAACATATCTCCAGGACCATAGGGGTCGATAGGTAAATGAACCCAACCATCCAACAAAGTAAAATCATAAGCATGGACCTCATCGGCTTTGCTTAAACAAACCAAAGCCCCCTCCTTCGGCGATCCGTCAACTTCCACGTAAATATCCACCGTTTGAGGTTCCATAGAGACACTTTCCGGATGTGTTACTGACAGAACAGAAGGAGTGGTGGTAAAAATGGGCAATTCTGGATCACCTAAGAGATTAAGGGTATACATGGTCCATCGGTAAGAACGCGTGCTCGGACTTTGAGCCTGGGAAATGAAAGGGATTTTGGAATCGGATAGAGTCTTTCCCATCTGAAAGCTGTTGTAATCGCAAAGCACTTCGAAAAACTTCTTCATAAAATCGGCTGACGGACCGGACAGCGGCTGGCCCGGGATGTACCAGCCATATCGGCTGTTACCCACAACACCGTATCCTCCTCCATTGGGATTGTTGACCCAATACTCGAGCAGACAATTTTTGTCAATGGCTCCGGCAAGACAAGTTAGGGTATAAAGTAGACCCAACCGGGAGCCATTGGTCAGGTCATTCATATCCGAAATGCGCCAATCATCAGGTCCTATTGAGAACAGATCGACCAGTCCATGTCCGTCATGGTTGATGATGTTTTGCCCTTGATTCAAGGCATCCCGGAAGCTGTCTTTGTTAAGGTTTCCCAAACTCTCACATAATAAGGTGCTGTCAGGAAAACAAGGAGAGACGATGTTGTTATAAATATACGCCTGCAACCAACAGCCATCTGTAAAGTCGTCTAACATCTCCGCTGCCATGAGCATACGGTCCATGTAGTCTGTGGTCGGATTGGTCTGGTAGGTTAAGGATTTGCTGACGAAGGTATTGGCTTTGGTCAAAGTGGCGGCAGGAGCTCGCCCCACCATCACCTCTGGAAACAAATCCACATTGTCATAATATTCTCCATAGACATCGTCCCCATCCGCATTCCAATTCCCATCCAAACAGGAAAAGTAAAGATCACAGGGAATCTCATCTTCCCAGGGATAGTTTCCCGCCCCGGATGTGTAAGCATAAGCGATGCGATGAGGCAGGATGTTGGTATCTCCACCCAGGAGGACCCAGATGGTTCCGTGATTTGAATAGAAATCTATGATGCAATTTCTTATTCTGTCCTGCTCATCATCTCCGGCATAGTTGGAATTTATCCACCCGAGAGTAACTATCTTTGCAGGAACTCCCTTTTGGGTCTTCCAGTCGGCCAATGGTTGAAAGGCGGAAACATAGTTGGTGTCGGTGATGATCAGATATTCCGCCACATCCTGCTTACCCTTACCAATGCTCTGAAAATTGACATCCTCAGGATTCAGAACAAAACTTTTCACCAACCCATTATAGAATGCCGCCGCTTTTTCTGATCTATTTCCTACCTGAACCGGCTCGGAGGTGGAGGGACCGAACTTCAGGCTGAATTCAATCTGGGTGTAGAATACAAGTTTTCCTTCCGAGGGCACATATTGAAGCGGGTAGATCACCAAATTCACAATATGCTGTCCTGCCAGAAAACCGTGGCCCAAGATTTGAACTAATTCTCCGGGATGTTCTTTGTTTAGGCTATACACCTTTGGATCGGGCTGGGTAAACAGACGGACCTGATCTTCCCAGGGTATATGGCTGAGGGGGTATTCTTTTTGAGTGGGATAAATATTGTAGCTTCCTTCAAGCTCTTGATGTATTTCCCAATTGATTCTTACAGCCCGAACCTCAAGATCCGTGGGGATAGCTATCTGCAGGAGTTTTGCCGGCAGATAAGGCTCCCCTACCGAAGAGAGAAAGCTGCCGTCCTTTAGACTAATCAGGTCAAATCCGTTGGATTTCTCAAAAGTTAGGTCTCGGGTTTGAAAGTTGAGAGTAAAGGTTGAAGTTGTGGCATCGGCACTCAAGACCGGAAAGAATAAAATACCCGAAACCATGGCCAGTGAGAAAATGACAAAAACAATCCTTTTGTGTGGAGAATGCATATCTCCTCCTTTTTAGGTTAAAGATTTAAAAACAACCCCTTCAGATTGTCTTTTGCCCCCAGAGTTTTGGGGAGAACCTCTTTTATTGCTCAAAATTAAGTCTTCTAAAGAACCTCCTTTTTTATTAAGATAAAAGAATATACAAAAAAGTCAAGTAAAATTCTAAGCTCTGCCCGTGCCACGAGGCAGAACGCTTCAGTTTTATCCAGGTAATATTCTCTCTTTTGGCAGAATTTTCGGATAATTCACGATAACCTTCAATGGTTCTTTAAGTAACAGTTCATTTCAATCTTCATCCCAAAACATAATGAAAAGAGGCAAAGCTTTATTCCGGCCACCTCATATTAAGTTCGGCTAATTAAGTCAAAATCTTTGAGAACTATCATAGGAATTTCAAACACCTTTTTGAGACGATGAAGTTCTTATTGTGAGAACAACTGGATTTTATCTAAATATTCGGAATGCAACCCCAAACACCTTTGGAGCGTTCGAGTTTACCCTGAACTATATGGTTCAGGGCTTGTCTCGGATGAAAAGGTATTGGCCCGGGCTTTGGACAATGATATGGTGTAACAGCCAGAACCTAACTTAAGTTAGGTTCTGGCTGTGCTAGGTTCTGGCTCTGTTAGGTTCTGGCTCTGTTGGGTTCTGGTTCTAAAAGCTGACCTACATATCCTCCATATCATTTTGAATTGGCTTGCAATTTTTAACCCATAGTATATCTTAAAGTTTGTCAAGTATATCCTGGAAGGTGGTTATATGTATTTGCAGATAGATGGTAACTATGGTGAGGGTGGTGGACAGATTCTCAGAACCACGCTGTCTTTATCCTCTATTTTGAAAAAGCCGGTGGAGATTATCAATATCCGAAAGGGGAGAAAGATCCCTGGACTTCAGCCCCAGCACCTCACTTCGGTTTCCGCCTGCAAAAAGATAAGCAGTGCTGAGGTGCAAGGGGACAGCCTTCAGTCAGTGACTTTGAGATTTTCACCTCGGAAGACAAAAGGTGGAGATTTTGCCTTTGATGTGGCGGAAAGGAAAAGAAGCGCAGGCTCGACCTCTCTGATTTTGCAAACGCTATTTTTGCCTTTAAGCCGTTGTGAGAATGGTTCAACGATAAAAGTATTGGGTGGCACACACGTGCCCTGGAGTCCTCCCTTCAATTATCTTAAGGAGATTTTTGTCCCCATGTTGAAAAAAATTGGATGTGCGATAGATCTTGAGATTAAAAAGTGGGGCTGGTATCCTAAAGGCGGTGGAGAGGTGCTCTGCAGCATCCAGCCCACCTCTAAGTTCTCTCCATTGAATCTGACTGAAAGGGGGAAATTGCTCGGTTTGTCCGGGGACTCTGTGGTTTCCAATCTCCCCGACTCCATAGCAGAAAGACAAAGAGATCAAGCCATAAAGATCTTGAAGGACAAAGGATTCTCCCCGGAAATTAAGCTCCTTCAAGCTCCCTCCATCGGTGAAGGAACTTTCTTTTTCTTGAAGGCGGAATTTGAAAACTCGGTGGCTGGTTTTGGAGCTCTGGGAGAGAGAGGTAAAAGGGCGGAGAAGGTGGCAGAGGAAGCATGTGCCGATTTCTTGCAATTTATGCAAGGTGCTGGAGCGGTTGACCCTCATCTGGCAGATCAGTTGATCCCTTATTTAGCCTTAGCGAACGGGACATCAACTTTCACCGTATCAAAGATATCCAAACATCTTTTGACCAACATCTGGGTGGTGAAACAGTTTTTGCAAACCCGGATTTTGGTTGAAGGGGAGCAAGGGGAACAAGGAAAGGTGATAATTATACCTTCTTGAAATCAGCATGGCTTCAAATCCTGTCGGAGGGTGTTAGTTCGGGTACTCGTCCTGGACTATGAGGGTTGGGGGTGTGGGCACCCGCAACAACAGCTACGGGCATCCATTAAAAACAAGAGTATGACAGACTATAAGGGTTTGCCAGCGCAAACGGTATGCAAAAACATTAGTTACTTCTCTCTACCTAATCATGTATCCAGCAACATTCAGGGTAAGGACCACCACTATACAAGTAGCTTGTTAGATAAAGCACATCCCCCAGATCAATTAGGCAATCATTATTTACGTCACCCCGTTCATACGGATCTGGAGGAGGATCTCCCCCCTTGTACAAGTAACTTATAAGGTAAAGCAAGTCTGAGAGATCTATTGTCAAATCATCATCCACATCCCCGCAAAGGCAGGTGGTTCCAGAAGGATGAATATCGGGTTTAACACAAGAGGAACTAAATCCTCCCTGAGTGTTTCTCACCTTGACCGCTATGGCCTCATAATCTTCTTCCTTTAGAGGAGGAAGCGCTTCGGGGGCCTCATAACAAATAAAGTTTTCAGTGATGGTTACCCGTTTATAGGAGGAATAGTTATAAATTAACCAGCCCTGGGCACATTGCCATGTATAAGTTAGAGAGTCACCACCTGGATCAAACGCATTAACCTCCAGGGTATAAGTCTCATATTCCTTTATGCACTGCCAGCACCCATCACACCAGCCACCTTCACCCAGATACTTACAGCGAATCCCCCGGGTGATGATAGGATTATGAACAGTTAGGGTGTCAACATATATATCCACGCTTTTCTCCACAACTATGGTTGGATCATAAATAGAAGTGGCGGTCACCTTGACCGTATAATAGGTTCCATGCGGATGCCCATCCACAGGCCATGACCCGGCTTGACTGCCCCAATTCAGACTGCCTTCATTGTAGGTGGTGCAAACTTCCGCACCAAGCAAGACCTCTTCGGTGACCGTGGCAAAATCGGTCAGGCTATATTCCCACCAGATAAAGTTGCCCTCACCCGTATCTTCATTGTAAGGAACCCAGTAGGCTGATAGATTCAAAACATCTGCAGCGATGACAAATCTTCTCACTCCGGTTTGGTCTCCCCAGGATTCGGAGACGAACACATCCCCCAAACCGTTCAGGGGAATCCAGCCGGGATCTGGGTGAGGCACGTATCTTCCATGAGCCACCTGAAGCGTATTAGGATTATAAAGCTGTCCATCTTGAGTTCCCTTTTCTCCCCAGATACCTAAAAGTGAAAAGTACCAGGGATAACCACCTTGTGACGGAGCAAGTTTATATACTTTGGCGTTATGCCGGTCCACTACATAGACCAGACCTTTGTTATCTACATCCACCGAAGTAAGCTCAGCATTAGTTGGAAACTGGTAAGTTCCTCGCCAGTAGATAGTGTAAGGGTCGGTAAGGTCTGCATAAAGTCTGACTAATCTGCGATTTCCATAGTCAGTGACGAAGATATCGTTAGTTTGCCATCCGAACTGCGGGTCTCTACCAAAGCAGACCGATGTGGGCCACATGAATTGACCTTCCCCGGAACCGTATTCTCCATAGTATCTGTCAAGGCGGAGATCGAAAGGAAACCAGAGAAAAAAAGCTAGCCGGTGATTATTCTCATCCGTAACTGCTATGTAGGTCTTATCCTGTAGATCGTATGGATTTCGGTCTTTTGCCTCCACATCTCTGGGGTGATTAAAATAGGCATACAGATTCAGATCAGAGTACCACTGGGGTTCGTCTAACTGGTTGTAGTATTCATAAGCCGTGACCCTGTTGTTGAACATGTCTGCTACAAAATAAATGGTGCCCCCAACCGTGCACATTCCGTGAGGACCCCAGAATTGTCCCACACCGCTTCCTTGACTGCCAAACTCCCCCACCCAATCATCCTGGTCAGAACCAATGATCTTATTTGAGGTAATGTCTGACACAAAAAGATAGTTGTGGTCTAAATTGGAGGTGCCCGGCCAGTCTTCAACGTCAGCCACAAGGCGAATTCATGCAATTTACCCCAAACCAGTTTTGGCTTTCGGTCTTGTTAAATCTGGGAATGGCAGTCTTTCCATAGTTATAAAGGGTAACCGGGACTAAAAGATGAGTGGAGGTAAAGTCGTCTTTGCTTTGATTCAAAACTTCGCTGGATAAGTTAATAGTTCCGATTTCCTGGGTCGAGGCTTGGGCGGCTTTCTTCAGGAACCCAAACAGATTCTTTGAGCTGCAAAGTGCCCATTTTCGATCTTGATGAACAAAGGACAAGTCCTCCTTTATCTCCTTGAAGTTTTGTCTAGCAGATGAGAAGCCTATCTCACATTCTACAGTTGCCTTGTTGCCTTCGACTCTTATCTGAGGATTTGAGATATAAAAATCATTAGTTGAGGTAACGCTCCAGCCTGTTTCAGTGTTCCTCTGAGTAGCGAATTGTCTTGCTTGAGAGAGACTGGAAAATGTTTTTTCTAATTCTTCTTTCAATATAGCTTTGGAAATTGTTGGCTCAGATTCTTTGTAGTTTGACGAAAGCATCTGCACTATCTCTGTCACCCATTGTTGCCTTATGGCTTGCTCCAATCTGTTTACCTGTAGATTGATCTTGTCCTCTTCGGATAAGTCCGCCACATGTAGTCCCTTCTTTTTCAAATCCTTTTCTACTTGCCCAGCAAAAAGTAAAGCACTTGAACTGAGCAAAACAAAAGATAAAATCATGAAAATAAGTTTTTTCATTTGGATCACTCCTTTCAAAATTTACATTGTCTAGCTTTTTCAATAGGCAATTATTCTTTTTCTAATATTATTAACAAATTTTGCTGCCCTTGTGCCCGCATATTTTTTTTCAATTTGTTGCAATATTGTCTCTTGTTCTTCTTTTGATTTGTTTTCTAACAATACCCCAATGGCAAACTCTGAATAACCAGAGTTAGGATGCTCTGAAAGCAGTTTTTCGGCGTATTCTTTTGAATTCGCACGATCATAATAATCCAACTCACGGCATATTGAGGGAGCGTAAACACTTTTTGGATATTTTCCTAGCAGTTCCTTCCACTTCGCTACCGCGGCTTGCCATTTGGCTCTCCCATAGTTTTTCATTCCCTCCTTCCATAGAGTATAAGCCTTCTTTTCATCTCCAGATGGGTTCACAACCTGAAATATCAGCTCATTTGAAACAAGAGCAGTTTTGTATATCGCCTTAATCCTATATGTGTCCAGCTTCAGATAGGTTCGCCATGAGCCAGGCCCCGGTTCTTCTGGCACCCCAAGCCACGTTGCCTCCAGCAGATTCCGACAGACGAATAGAGTCTCATTTGGTTGGAGTGAGAATGTTGGTCCTCCTCCAATCCACTCGATATGTTCTTCCCCTTGGGGCTTTAGCGTGTCATTCTTAGAATCGATGAGAACAATCTCTAACCATCCACCCGCAAGACTCAACGGTTTCACTTCTACCTTCTCCTTGCCCAAATTTTTAACATACATATCCAACCAAATTGGTTCACTCACTAAAAAAGATTTCTTTTCCAGTTCCATCCAAAACTGTAAATCGTTCAGTTTCTCTTGTGCAAAATTTGGACCAGCAGAGAAGACAGACACGATTACCAGAAGTAAGGTCACGATAAGAGTTTTGTATCCGTTCATTTCACCCTCCCTAATTTTAAAAAGTTCGTTTGTTACCAACTGACACCTTTTATTGCATTGCAACAATTTCCACAAAACTCGGGGTGCATTGTTAGATTTTGGTTGGTGCAGACAGCCCATTCTCCTTGGCCCATCACGCAATCATCAGCATTATGATCCGGATTCATTGTATATTGGTCTATGCATAGCTCGGAGAGATTTGCTCTCTGATGCCCCAGTTCATGAATTATTGCTTTGTCAAGATACAGACCGAAACCAGTGACTTGGACACAAACAAACGAATAACCTTGTCCCTGCGTTGATGCACCTGCCATTGTGTCAATGACCTGCCCTGTAATGCTATCAAGAATAGCTTGAATTCCACATAGATATCCCGGATATTTTCGATTCACTCCGGTGGAATCTCTCTCGACATGATTAAAGAAATACAACCCTAAATCGGCTTCGCTGATGTAACAATCTTCCAACGTATCGTCAGTTACGAATTCCAAAGCTGTGCCTGCTTGATCAAATGCATTGTCAACCTTTCTCGTATTTTCGAACTTCTCATTGTGTGGCTTACTAAAAGCCAACTGAATCACTTCACCCGCTCCCACTTGTAAAAACTAACATGGTCCTCGGCCGTGACATTTGGAGGATCATTGAAAAAGATCACCACCTCATAAAGCTCGCCGATATAGTTTCTCAAAGCCCATCTTGTGGCAAACTTTCCTTCTTCTTTGATCACAGCTTCACACACCAGGCTATCGTATTTGTCTTTCTCGAAGTCATATCTGAAAGCTTCCAACTTAAGTGGACGAGAGAAATCTAAAACATCTATATCATGGTCTTTTGATAAGTCTACTCGCTTTCGGATTCTTCCATCAGGGAAGTAATAGAAATACATTTTATTGTTGATATCAAAACCTTGGAATTCATACTTGCTGCCAATTTTCATCCAGGGGAACACGGCTCGTTCTGCAACAGGCTCTATCCCTTCGGTTGTTGTTAATCTTTCATAATCATTGAACTTTTTGATAGTAAAATCAAAGTCGTTTACTACGTAAGCATTACCATCCATTCCTACCGCAAGTATGTGCCCTATTGATATACCATGCCTACCATTAATAGCGTCGACTGTATCCTTAACAGTTATTCCTCGGTGGGTAAATAATCCAACAGATCTCCCCTCCTTATCATATCTTTGAAATTGATCAGGAACCGCGTTAGATTCACACGATCGAACGGAAACAATTCCGTTCATGGTCACCCCGAAAAAGATGCACTTATAACCTTCTCTATTTCCTATCCAATGTAAAAGTTCTCCTTCGTTGTTGAACTTAGCTACGGCAAACCTGAATTCCTCACCAATATTGGTATCGTTCCGAAACTTCACATAAAGATTGTCTTCTCCGTCAAGCTTCATCTCCATGGGAACGGTAAATGGTTTTGATCCGTTTATCTCCCCTATAACTTCTCCTTTAGAATTGATCTTTACGATATTTGCTCGTTCCTTTAGGAGATAGAAATTACCGGAGTTATCCACTAACACATGGGTTCCCAGAGGGATAAAGGGGATCTTTCTACCTTCCTGTGGTCCGAATGGTGCTCCAGCAAAAGCAAGAAGAAACTCATTAATCCCTCTCCCTGTTTTCAATTCAAATAGTGGCTTTAGCGAATAGTTCTCCATACTGAAGACAGCTGTTCCATAGAGCAAGCACAGAAGTGCAAAAAACGAAACAATCCATCGAATTTTGTTTATCTTTTTCATCGCTTTTCTCCTTCTAAGAAAGGTTATTCAGGTAATCGAATATACTTTGTATCGTAAACATGAAGATTTTGTCCTGGGAATTCTGCTGCCAAAGCATCATTATAATCTTCTTCTGTATGTGTGCCAGCTTTAAACCAAAATGGATCACTGTAAATAGCCACCGCTGATAATATTTCACATGGCCACATACCCCACATAATGCCTATGTGTTCATAGCCCGGCTTAGTAATATCAAAATCCATTAAAATCAAGTCCCCCTCCCTTTGTTGTCCAGGAGGGATTTCGGTTCCTAAATTTTGCCAGCAATCTATGCAATTGAGATAATATGAGTCGATGGAGTAGCCAGCCTTAATAGCGGATCTATAAACCAATCCCTGGCAACGAGTGCCTGCCCAAGGATAGGCGCCCGGATCATCGCCAACCCTTCCACCTGGACGATAAGATGTATATTGAGACCAATAAATTTGATTCTCTACCATCGAGGAATCAATTTTATCTGCAAAATCATAAGCCCAGTCCGCCACATGTAAATTATACGAAACGGAAAACCACCACCTGGTTGTCCCATCAGTATAATTCCAACCATCCCGATTTATCCACTCCACACCAATGTATACGTAATCATCCGCGTAACCCGCCATTTGTTGTAGCCTGGGCACAGGTTTGGGTTCTTTTCCACTGCCACACCCCCAAACCAAAATCAAACCACCCAGCAAAAACAAAATCAAAATTTTTTGTTTCATCATCCCTCCTTATATCAAATGAGTTTGTTTAGATCATGAATCTTATAAAAAAGTTCTCCTTATTCAAAATGTGAAACCTGCCAATCCCATGGAGACGATCACCATAGTGCCTGATTCAGATTTTTTCCCGTCCTCAGGTTTCAACTTATCCTGATTATAAGAAGCCTCCATTACCAGTCCTAGTTTAGGTGAAATCATCCAGCTTACTCCAGCACCTATCTTGAATCTAATACCTGTGAGCAGTCCCTGAATTAGGAAATCAATATCCTCATATTCTATATCATTTCTCAAATAGTAGAATCCAGTGGTCAAGTAGGGATAGGCTTTGGCATCTTTGTCACCGAAGAAATAGGCGATCTTTGGTCCTACTCCCAGAGTGGTTGATTTATTGTCCCCTTGGGCGGTAAGAAGCAAAAGTAAATCTCCCCCAACGCCGAGATTGCGAACAAAGAAATGAGCAGTAGAAGGCATAAGGAGAATCGCGGTGAACGGTTTTCCGCCACCCGTATAAAGATCACCTGACGCATTGATGGCCGAGGCTGTGATCCCGAACATATTGCTTCCCTTGTCCACTGCATACTCTCCCCCAAAACTAACAGAACAAAAAAAGCAAAAGATTAGCATAAAAAGGAAAATCCTCTTCATTTGTGTATCTCCTTCTGCTAAAAGGTTATCCTTTCTCCATAAGTTAATGCCAAATCATATCTGACCTGTCGAGTGCTCCCACAGACACAATTGTACCCTTCCCCTTCTATTTTCCTCCTTCCTCGAAAGGTAATTCTATCCTCCCTGTGGGTAATTTAAGGGGGGAGTTATTTATTTATCAAGCATTTTTTTGAAAATTTTCATGAGGTGCAAAAATTCATTTCTCGTTAGGGTAGGGAGGCAAAAACTCTATTTTGGAGTGCGGAAGTTTACTTTTGTTTCAGCAAGGGGCATGGCGGGAGGGAGAAAAGTGGGAGAGCTTCAGGTTTCTTTTATCTTGACATTTACTGCCAAATCCACAATCTTTTTCCCATGTCCAAAGCTGTGTTTTTCCTCTCCGATGCTCATCTGGGAGCTGAAGAAGAAAGCAAGGAAAGATTAAAGGAAGAAAAGCTTATCTCCCTGTTTGACAGAATAAAAGAGGAGGGGGAGTTTTTGTATTTAGTGGGGGATATGTTTGAATTCTGGTTCGAGTATAAAGATGCCATTCCTAAGGGTCATTTCAGGATTTTGACCAAGTTGAAGCAACTGGTGGATTTTGGGATTAAGATAAATTACCTGGTGGGAAATCATGATTTCTGGTTAGGGGATTTCCTCCCCAAACACATTGGCATCCCCATCTTTAAACATCCTATAGAGGTGCTTCATCAGGGGAAAAGGATTTTCATCACCCATGGAGATGGCTTGGCAAGAAGCGATTTGGGATATAAGATCTTAAAAAAGATCCTGAGAAATAAGATAAACATTTTCCTTTACAGACAAATCCCTCCTGACCTCAGCTATCCTCTGGCAAAGTTTGTTGCCGGAAGAAGCAGAAACTGGGTTCAAAAGCGGGATAGAAGTTATCTGCAGGAATATGAAAGTTTTGCGGCCGAAAAGATTAAGCAGGGCTTCGATGCAGTGATTTTAGCCCACACTCACGTTCCTGTTTTGAATGACCTGGGTGAAGGGGTATATTTAAACTTAGGCGATTGGTTTCAGCATTTCACCTATGGAAGATTATGGGAAGGGAAATTTTATCTGGAAAGTTATGCGTAGGTGAAGGCGCTTCTCTTTCTTACTTACCGTTGTTTTGGTCGTTACGATAAGATATTGATCCTCCCTTAACAAAGGTTCTCAACTAATAATTTGACATCGCTCACGGGGAATGGTTGACTTATACTCCTGCCAGAGGCTTAGAAGAAAAATCCCACCAGCCCCATGGTGATTATGACCATTGCTCCTGATTCGGATTTGTCTTTCTCTCCGGTTTTACCTTCGAGTGTAAGATTGTCCATATTATATGAAGCCTCAATTAAAAGACCTAAGTGACGGGAAAGCATTACATTTGTCCCGCCACCCAGTTTAAATCTTGTCCCGTAATAAGAAGCATCAATAACGCCAAAGTATTCCATCTCATGTCTTATGAAATAGAATCCAGAAGTAACAAAGGGAACAGATTTTTTATCCTTCTCTCCAAAGAAATACGTTAGCTTGGGACCACCGCCCAGAGTGGTGGATTTGTCATCCCCCCTTCCGGTTAAGAAAACCAGCAACTCGCCACCCACACCAACATTAGGCCAAAAGAAGTAGTTTACATTAGGCATAAGAATAATTGCGGTGAATGGTCTCTTGTCTGCACTTTCATAAAGGTCACCTGAAGCATTCAAAAAGCCGGCGGTGAATCCAAACATTGTGCTTCCTTTATCGAAAGCATACTCTGCCCCGGAACTAACCGAACAAAGCATTAGCAGAAAAGCCATTAGAAAGAAGATCCCTTTCATTTGATCCTCTCCTTTCGTAAATTGAGAAGTGTTTGAATTTGCTTCACTTGATATCAGTTCCTCAATTTTGCTTGCTCTTCTTTTTTGTCTCGCTTCTTCTTGGGAAAATTTTCTTATGTTGTATTTTACTTTTTTCGTCCCCTCTTATATAACATATATAACATATGTGTTTTGATGTCAAGAAATTTTGCTTGAGATCAAAGAAAAGTTGCGCCAGAAAAGCATCCATTGCCGGGCTTTTGTCTGGATTTTTTATTTTGGCAAAAAAGCTTTGAATTGTCTTCAGATTAACTATATTTTGGGTGTCGGATCATGTTGAAACACAACATATTGTGATTTTTTTGCTAAAAAACGCATTTTTTGCTTGACAAGCTCAAGTCGAGTTCTTATAATAAAAAATGGGAAGATTCTGATTTAGGGAGGGGATGAATTGGGGTCTTCCCCCAACCTGTTGTAATCCAACAAATTACAATAGTTGGTATTTTGATAGAATCCTTTAATAAGGTGCTTTTTTGCCTAAAATTGGTCTGAAATGAGGACTTTCTTGGAGGAACGAAATGGAAGTCGAACTTATGGCTATCACTCCCAATGCTGAGGATATTATTGAGAGGGCTTGCCGAACCTGTTACCTAAGCTTTCACAGGTACAACCCGCCCTCCTCCACCGAGGAGCTGATAAAGAAGGTTATCCAAAAAGGACACCACTCTGTTTTAGAGCACGCCACAGCCACTTTTCGTATTAAAGGAGGCTCCCGAGTTTTTACTCACGAGCTGGTCAGGCACCGTTTAATGTCTCCCTCTCAGGAGAGCCAGAGATATGTGGAATATGGCAAGACAAAGGAATTTGAATTTGTTATCCCGCCAACTATCCACAATTCGCCGTTCGAAGACAAGTTCAAAGAAATAGCCGGCAAGTCTTACGACCTTTATCAGGAGATGGTTAAAGCGGAGATTCCCAAAGAGGACTCGCGCTACATCCTCCCCAACGCCACCACCTCCGAGATCGTGATCTCTGCCAATTTCCGGGAACTGAGACATATCTTCGAGATCAGATGCGTGGAAAGAGCACACTGGGAGATAAGGGAAATTTGTTTGGAAATGCTTAAGATCATGAAAAAACAAGCCCCGATTGTGTTCTGGGATTTTGAAATAGATGAGAAAAAGAGGATAGCAGTTAAACTGTAGTTGCTCGATTTATCGAGCCCGCGGGTCGCATGAAGAACCAACCCCCTGAATCGTCCTTGTCAGGGGACAGGAGAAAGTTCTCCGCCGAAGGCGGATCCGCCTCTGGCGGACTCCCCTGATATCGAAGATCCGTAGGAAGGGGAGGTCAGGAGGGGTTTTAAGAACCCCCATTGTGTTCTGGGATTTTGAGATTGATGAGAAAAAAAAGGATAGCGATTAAAAAGTAGGTCGGTCTGGCCAAGCCTGCCCGACAAGAAAGTAATCGGGGATAATATGGAACTATTTTCTCAAAGGAAAGGTTTCAAAGTAGTTAAGAAAGTTATCCAGGTAGACTCCATGGATGAGGAGTTAAGAAATAGCTTATGGAATGCCTTAACGATATATTATTGGGATAGGGTATCCCTAACTCCAATAGATGGGTACATTAGCGACATAACCCCCTTTCAGATATTGTGGTTTGATTACTTTAAGAAGCCCTTAGATACCCTAGGTCATTTATGGCGCATAACCAAACATCAAATAAGAAAATATTTCTTTGAATTTGAATGGTATGAAGTTTACGATTTTATAGAATTTATGGCAAATAAACATCCCGAAACATATACAAATCCGAGATTTATGGATTTTTGTAATACTGTGTTAGAGCGTGAATTATCTGCATATCGTTTTGTTGGAGGGAAGATTACACAGATAACTTCGGAAGAAGAAATCGCTGAGATAGAAGAAGCATTAGGGGTTCCTTTAAAGCCTGTTACTAACCATTTAAAGAGGGCGCTGGATTTATTTGCAGATAGAAAATCCCCTGACTACAGAAATTCTATTAAGGAATCTATAAGTGCTGTTGAAGCGATTTGCAGATTAATAGCACATAATCCTAAAGCAACACTAGGAGATGCACTAAAAGAAATAGAAAAAGAGAATAAAGTAGAGCTGCACTCCGCTTTGAAAAATGCGTTTAATAGTCTATATGGATTCACAAGTGATGCTGAAGGAATACGTCATGCTTTATTAAAAGAGCCTAATTTAGATTTTGAAGATGCAAAGTTCATGTTAATCTCTTGTTCAGCGTTTATCAACTATCTTATATCAAAGTCATCTAAAGCAGGAATAAAATTATAAGTCTTGTGGGTTAAGTATATCTAAAGGACTGCTTGACAAAAAGAGTTGTCAACCATCCTTCAGGACGAGCCTTCAGGACAAGCCCTTCGGGATGGTCGATTTACAAAACTGAACAGATTCACTGTGGAATGGAACAAAAAACAAACAATGAAAAAAGTTTATAACATAATACTGAGTAATCAATTTACATTTAGGAGGTAGGAAATGCCAATCGTTCATGCAAACGTCTGGGAAGGTTTCGGAGAGGAAAAAGCGAAAAAAGTCATCCAAAATATAACCAAAGTCTTTGCAGATTTGGGCGTCCCTGCACAAGCTGTGGACGTAATCGTCCATGAAATCCCAAAATCGCACTGGGGAATTGGCGGAGAACCAGCTTCTGAAAAGTTCAAAGAACCAAAATAGACTATGTAGCCGCAATCTTCCTTCGGACTGAGTCCTCAGGACAAGCCCTTCGGGATGGTTGACCTAAGGAACTCAAAGCTCGGTTGAAGGTGGCGATGCTCGTATCGAAGCTCGATGTTTGAAATCCGAAGTAAGACATTTGAATTCCGAGCATCCACTTTCGAAACCGGGCTTCGTTACGAGCTTCGCAAACGCCAGACGATAGACGTTGATACAAAAGGGTTTTTCATTCACGGAGTGGAGATGAATAACTTGCGAAAGGTTTCAAAGGAAGCATCCAGGCAAGGGGAGAAAATCGAGGCAGCAGGCAAACCAGAAGAGTCAATTGGCTGTCCGGGGATTCATAACGGCCCTGCGAACACCTTACATTCGAGGATAAAGCGGATTTCCCCGCACCTGCTGAAGATTTTGAAAAAACAGTAGTCGGGCTGTCCCACGATCGGCCGACAGCAGTCTGTCCTTTAGAACCGGACATTGGCGTAAAACCGTCATCAGGGAGGGTTTGTGAAATCACAGAAGCTAAAGTGGATACTGTCCTCCACAAATGCGAAGATTGGTGCAGTGACAGCAGTGATGCTCGTTGTGGCAATCTGTGGGTTTTCGTGCGATTCCGACACGAAGACTCAAGCTCCAGGCGATCAGAAGGAAGCAGAAAAAGTTGCCATCGACACAACGCTGGCTGAGCTTAAGGACTTTGAAGTGGACAACTATGAGGAATTGAAGCGAAGGTATCCTCTGGGATGGGCCTATTTCGTCGTGGACCCGGAGAAGAAGGAAATCGTCTCCAAGGGTGAAACTCACCTATCCAATGATTTTAAGATCGACTGGAGCAAAGCTCAAGTACATGACATCACCCCGGAGAGGGTAATCCTTCAGCTTCCAGATATCTTCTATAAGTCGGAAGAGAATCACATCGGGGATCAAATGGTGAATTTCCCCAGGGGCGTTGGCACATCGCCGAGAGTCGACTTCAGCCCGGAAGGGCTTGACATGTGGGTTCAAATGTTAGTTGACGATGAAGAGAGATCTGTGATACTTATGGGTTTTAGGGAGGAACGATTAACAAGCGATGAGTAGGCCGGGCTGTCCCTTCCTTCAACAGGTTCCCTTCGGGTCTGAGCCTTCCTTCGACACTGAGCCTCAAGACGAAGTGCAGGGTCGAAGACAGGGCAGTGAGCGAAGTCGAACTGCCAGAGGCGGGACTGCCTGACAAAAAACGGTAGCCGCAACCTTTAGGTTGCGCAGGTTCTCAGCAATGCAATTCATTTCTCGCTAATGCGGACAGCCACAAGGGCTGTCCCTACGATTCGACCTGCGTCCGTGACGCGTAGGGACAGGGCTCGTCCCTGTCCGAAAAGGACTATTTAAAAAGGAGGTGTTCGGTATGAAATTAAACGTAAAAGCTTTTGCGCTTACCTGTGCAATAATCTGGGGACTCGGACTTTTTGCAATCACATGGTGGATTATTGTGTTTGAAGGAGCCACTGGTGATACTACCTTTATCGGTCGGGTCTATCTTGGCTATTGCATTAGTCCATTAGGCAGCCTCATAGGATTGATCTGGGCATTTGTGGATGGGCTTATTGGTGGTGCGATTTTCGCGTGGTTATATAATCTAATTACCACACGTACTTCAAGAACAAAAGAAGTATAGTGAGGTAGACAAAAGGTGACAACCACCCTTCGTGATGGTTGACCTACAAAGCTAAAGGAGGTGTTACAATGCCAGAGAAGTCGAGTCATAAGAGGGCAAAAGCAGAAGCCGCAGGCAAGAGCGGAAGGAAAGAGGTTCGTATCAAGGGGGGACGTCGCATTGACGTAATGACCAAGAACAAAGCGGCGGAGATAGAGCGGGGCGGACCGAAGCAACTGGAGAAAGCGGCGCGACGGTTAAAGGCGTCCGGGAAACCTCAGAAAGTTCTGACAGTTCCGACACCATCGATGCCCAAAGCACGCGAAGCAATGCGGAAGGTCGGAGTTCCGGGGACTGTTCGTAACTTGCCCGGCACAAAACGTTCGTACGTGGCGAAGCCCCGAAAGTCTTCAGGTGGAAAACGAAGGAAATAGCACTCTTGTATGTCAAGCATGTGCTTTAGGACCGCTTGACAAGAAAGAATTGTCAACCCCCCTCAGGGTGAACCCTTCGGGATGGTTGACCTACAAAGCTCGAGGAGTCATATGCAGGAAGTGAAGGCGAACAAGAGTAGCCGACAAGCTAAGAAGAGAAGGCACCACTATCTTCCAGAGTTTTACCTAAGAGGCTTCGTTGATCCTGATAACGAGCCATACCTCTGGATCTATGAAAAAGGGGATACGGAAATCAGGAAGGCGTCACCCAAAGATGCAGCGGTTCTAAGAAACTATTACTCCTTCACTACCCCAGAGGGTGAGAAAGATTCGGAAACTTTCGAGGATTTCCTCGCCGAGATTGAGACACAGGTTGCTCCGATACTGCAGAAAATCCAAGCCGAAGAGAGTCTAGAGCAGGCGGAAAGGCAGTGGTTTGCTCTTTTCGTGGCCCTCATTATGACTCGGGTTCCCAATTGGAGAGAAAACTCTGAGAAGGGTTTCGCGCAAGTGATCAAGAAGTGTAATAAAGTTTGGGCGGCCCACGATGAAGGGTTTCGAACCTGGGTCGCCGGGTTTGAGACCAGTACGGGCAAGAAGATCAACACCTCGATAGAGGAGCTGCAGAAAACCTTTCTAGAGGAACGATATGATCTTAAGGTGAATCCGCAACTGAGTTTGGATTTCATATTACTTGCGGTTAAGCTCTCTCCGGTTTTCTACGACATGACGTGGAGTTTTCTTAAAGCTACCGACGACTACAAGTTCGTTACATCCGATAATCCGATCCATCGCCGAACATCGACGCCGGGTCCGCCACCATTTGCTGGTGTAGGCTTACTGAACAAAAACGTAGAACTCACCTTGCCAATATCAAAAGACTTAGCGTTCTTGGGCTCATGGAAGGATGTAAAAGGTTATGTTCAACTCAATAACCAGATGGTGAGAGAGATAACCCGGAGAACCGTGTTGTCAGCCTCCCGATTTGTCTTTGCCCCTCTGAGATCCCAGGCGCTGAATCGCCTTGTTCAAAAGTGTAAGGACACGGCACCTAAGATTATCATAGGCTAATGAGATAGGAGTTATGAACGTTCTCGGCATATCTGGCACTCCCAGAGAGAATGGTAATAGTGAAATTCTTTTGCAGTATGCTTTGCGTCCATTCGAGAAGGAAGGCTGGGAGGTAAAGCACTTTCGCATACGCGAGATGAACATACAACACTGCCGCGGCTGTGATGAATGCAGAAAAACAGGCACCTGTGCTATTGACGACGACATGCACCAGATTTACGAGGCTTTCAGGTGGCGTGATGCCTTAATCGTTTCCAGTCCGGTTTACTCACGCAACATCGCTGCTCAGTCGATGGCGCTATTGGATAGACATTATGCTGTTAATGTAGAAAGACCCCTGGAGGGAAAAGCTGGTGGAGCCATTGCGGTGGGGCGTGGAACCTGTGGAGGACAAACCATCACCATAAATGCGATATACAACTGGATGCTTTCTTGCGGCGTCATTTGTGTTCCAGGGGAACTAAATGGGGTTACGGCAGTGGCATCCGAGCCCGGCGATATCTTGAAACAACCGAATCGCCTAAAGCAAGCAGAAATATTGGGGGAAAATGTATTGAACGTGGCAAAGAAATTGACAGGCGCGTAGTGACAAGATTACTCTATCTTTCACCCTCCCTTTTATTCCCTCCCGTCGAGGGAGGGAAGAGTTGATTCCCTCTCCCTTGATAGGTTCGACAAGCTCACTACAAGCGGGAGAGGGTTAGGTTGAAAATCCCGCCAGAGGCGGGGGGGAGAGGGTGATCGAATGAGCTTAGGAACAGGGCTTGCTTCGGCACCGAGTGCTCAGCACGAGGTGTCCCTGTCCGGTCTTTGTTACGGACAGCCACAAGGGTTCATCCTGAAGGGATTCACCCTGAAGGGCTGTCCCTACGAACGGAATAAGGTCTTGGTAGCCGTACCCTTTAGAGTGCGCACAATCTTGCCCCGCCAGAGGCGGGGCGGCTACCGGATAGAAAGGAAAAATCAGTCCCGGAGGTCAAGCATGTCTGCAGGACAGCTTGACGAAAAGAGTTGTCAACCATCCTTCGGAATGAATCCTCAGGACAAGCCCTTCGGGCTATGCCCTCAGGCTAAACCCTTCAGGATGGTTGACCTGCAAAACTTGGAGATAGATGGAGAAAGAATCGGATATAGCCCCGGAAGTGACCAAGGCTCCTCGTGGATGTTATCATCCACGAGCAAAATTGGCTGGGGATGGATAACATCCCCAGCGAGCAGTATATTCAAACCTTTCGGATATGAAACAATCATACGTAATTGGTCTCAAATAGAGGAGGATTGATATGCTTAAAGAAATTTTAGAGATAACATTTCTCCAGAACCGCGTTTTGGATTATCTAATTTTCCTTGCAACTCTTCTGGTTGGCATTCTTATCGTTCGAATAATCAAAAGTATCATCTTAAGGCGCCTCAAAGCCTGGTCAAAGAAAACTGCTACCACCATAGATGATTTTTTGATTCGTATCTTTGAAAAGACATTGCTTCCCTTAGTTTATTTCGGTGTCCTTTATTTGGCTACGCGCAGTTTAACTCTGAATCCCTCCTTGAGTAAAATCATTGATGTTTTGGGAGTAATTCTCTTAACTATATTTGGTATTCGCTTTGTAGTGGCAATAGTCAGTTACGCACTTGAGGCTTATTGGTTAAAGGGGGAAAAGGATGAAGCCAAACAGCGCAGTATCAAAGGGATACTCAGAGTAATAAAGGTAATTATCTGGGGCATTGGTATTACTTTTCTTTTAGATAATTTAGGCTTTAGGATTTCTGCGGTAGTTGCAGGTTTGGGCATTGGCGGTATAGCAGTTGCTCTTGCGGCCCAGGCGATTTTGGGCGACCTTTTCTCCTACCTCTCCATCCTATTTGATCGTCCCTTTGAGGTTGGCGATTTTATCATCCTTGATGATTATTTAGGAACCATCGAACATATTGGCATTAAGACCACGCGAGTTCGCAGCCTTGGGGGAGAGCAATTGGTGTTTTCCAATACTGACCTTACCAATTCCCGTTTGCGCAACTATAAGAGAATGGATAAGCGCCGCGTGGTCTTCAAATTAGGGGTTACCTACCAAACTACCCTGGAACAGGTAAAAGAAATACCGGGAATAATCAAAAGCATCATAGAAAATACTCCTGATACAGTTTTTGACCGTGCACATTTCTTTTCCTATGGAGATTTCAGCCTTGTCTTTGAGACAGTCTATTATGTTATGAGCCGGGACTATAATAAGTATATGAACATTCAGCAGGAGATTAACTTTGCCATTAAGGAAGAGTTTGAAAAACGCGGGATTGAATTTGCGTATCCAACGCAAACATTGTACTTGAGTAAAACATAATACCAGGACCATCAAATTTATTGGTGATGAGGGAATAGTGTGAGATTCGGGGTTAAGGATACTTTAACGGAAGAGGAAGTTCAATCTGGTCTTAGAGCAGTTATAAAGGATGGTTTAGCCAGCCAAGCTATGGGGACATTGACAGGAGGCGTCTTTCTGGTCGCTTTTGCGCTAAAGCTTGGAGCTTCTAATCTGTCGATCGGGCTTTTGGCTGCAATTCCTTCTTTAACGCAGCTGATACAGATCCCCGCCATTTACTTGGTTGAAAAATACAGGGTTAGGCGAGCAATTAGCGTGTATGCATCCGCCCTGAGCAGAATATTCTGGTTGGCTATTGCCTTAATCCCGTTCCTCTTCTCTATTGAAGCAGGTTTGACCTTTCTCGTTGTGGCACTATTACTCCATACAGCCTTCGGTGCTGTTTCTAACTGCAGCTGGAACTCATGGATGCGCGATCTTGTTCCACAAGAACGGTTAGGTTCATTTTATTCCAAAAGGATGAGCTTAACTGCTGCACTGGGTATTGTTCTTATCCTTGGCGCAGGATTCTATATCGACAAGTGGAAAGGACTATTTCCTGATCATGAGTTATACGGCTTTTCTATTCTTTTTTTCTTGGGGTTCCTTGCGGGTATGCTGGGCCTTTACTTCATTTCGACCATACCGGAGCCTCGTATGGCACCAACACACGAAAAACCAAAATTTTTCAAGTTAATCTTACAGCCATTCAAGGATGCGAATTTTAAAAGCCTCATTATGTTCATGGGATCCTGGAATTTTGCCGTAAATTTGGCAGCACCCTTCTTCACCGTTTACATGCTTAAAAGATTACAATTGGACATGTCATTTATTATCGCTCTTACGGTCTTAAGTCAACTTGCAAATCTTACATTTTTACGCATCTGGGGAAAATTTTCTGATCGTTTCAGTAACAAATCGGTGCTTGGCGTCAGTGGTCCTTTGTTCATGCTGTGCATCCTCGCCTGGACTTTTACAACCATGCCCGAGAAACATGTATTAACGGCACCATTATTGGTGACCATACACGTTTTTATGGGTATTTCCACGGCTGGGGTAACTTTAGCTTCGGGAAACATTGGGCTCAAATTGGCGCCAAAGGGACAGGCAACCGCATATTTAGCTGCCAACAATCTTAGCAACTGCTTAGCAGCCGGAACCGCTCCTATCTTGGGTGGGAAGTTTGCTGATTTCTTTGCAGGGCGTGAACTTTCTTGGACGTTAAAATATACAGGCCCAGGAAGAGAACTGGCTGTTCAAACATTGAACTTACAACAGTGGGATTTCTTCTTCTTCCTCGCTTTTCTAATTGGCTTGTATTCTATCCACCGATTGGCTAGGGTAAAGGAAGTTGGGGAGGTTGAAGAGAAGATTGTCCGCCAGCAACTTGTTTCTGGGGTAATACATGCAATGAGAAATCTTTCCACTGCCGCAGGACTTAGGCATATGACCCAAATTCCTCTGTTGGTCTTTAGAACTGTCTCCAAAAGACGAAGGTCGGAAGGTAACAAGAAAAATGGATCAGACTCTTAATAGAACAATGTTGTAGGTCAAGCATCCCCTAAGGTGCTCTGAAAAATTCCTTTCGCAGGGCTGGGAGCCCTGCCTACGGGAATGTAACTCATTGATTTCTCGTAGGTCGGGCACCTTGCCCGACCACTCTGCTGCACTTTTTCAGAGATCTCCCTGAGGGTGCTTGACAAAAAGAGTTGTCAACCTTTCTTCAGGATGGTTGACCTAAAAAATTACAACGAAATCGCTATAAATAATCGCTGTTTTCACGAATAATAAATAGGGAAGAGAAATTGTTCGATAAAGATAAAAAAAATATCGGGTGGGTGGTAAAATGACTCTCAACCCGATATAAACTAATGAGGAGGGAAAGGTGTCTGAAACTAAGATCACAGATACGGTAAAAATAGAGCTTACTCCCAACTCCATGAAGGTCCTGGAGAGAAGGTATCTTAAAAAGGACGAAGGGGGGAAGGTAATCGAAACGCCAGAGAAGCTCTTCTTTAGGGTCGCCAAGGTGGTGGCAGAGCCGGATAAGAATTATGGTGCCACCGACCTGGAGGTGGAGAAAAAGGTTGAGGAATTTTATCGGATGATGGCGAAATTGGAGTTTATGCCCAATTCCCCCACCCTGATGAACGCCGGACGTCCATTGGGTCAGCTTTCTGCCTGCTTTGTCATTCCCATCGAGGATTCCATGGAGTCCATCTTCGACGCGGTGAAAAACACTGCCCTGATTCATAAAAGCGGCGGTGGGACCGGGTTTTCCTTCTCCAGATTAAGACCTCGCAACTCGCCGGTGGCTTCCACCAGCGGGGTGGCTTCCGGTCCTATCTCCTTCATGAAGGTTATCAACTCCGCCACCGAGGCGGTCAAGCAGGGAGGGACTCGCCGGGGTGCCAATATGGGAGTACTGCGGGTGGATCATCCCGATGTTTTGGAATTTATCACCTCCAAAGATGATTTGAGTGAGTTGACCAATTTCAATGTCTCCGTGGCGATAACTGATAGCTTCATGCAGGCGGTGGAAAAAAATGAATACTATGATTTAATCGATCCTCGCACTCAGAAAACATTCATCAAAGATGGAAAGCCAGTCCACTACAAAGCCAAAGAGATTTTCGATCTTATCGTGGAACACGCCTGGAGAACTGGGGAGCCGGGGGTGATGTTTTTAGATAAGATGAATCAGGGCAATCCCATCATCAAGGTGGGCTTGATTGAGTCCACCAATCCATGCGGAGAACAACCCCTTCTGCCTTATGAATCATGCAATCTGGGCTCCATAAATCTCTCCAGGATGGTGAGGGCGGTGGTTGATTCCAGCGATCCCACCACCATGTATCGGTGTGAGATCGACTGGGACAGGCTGGAGAACACCGTAAAGAAGGCGGTTCATTTTCTGGACAATGTGATAGATGCCAACAAATATCCGCTTCCTGAGATTGAAAAGAACACCAAAGCCAATCGGAAGATCGGACTGGGGGTGATGGGGTGGGCAGATATGTTGATCCAGCTTAAGATTCCATATAATTCTTTCGAAGCGGTAAAGTTGGCTGAGGGGGTGATGGACTTTATTCATGAGAAATCTCATCAGACCTCATCTGAGTTGGCACAGAAGAAGGGCAATTTCCCCAACTGGGAGAGAAGCGTTTACCACGATAAGCAATTCCCCATGCGTAACTCCACAGTCACGACCATAGCTCCGGCAGGAACCATCAGCATAATTGCTGGCTGTTCCTCAGGAATCGAGCCTCTGTTTGCCATCTCCTATATTCGCACCGTGATGGACAACACCAGAATGGTGGAGACAAATCCTTTCTTCGAAAATGAAGCCAAAGAGAGAGGCTTTTATAGTGAGCAACTGATGGAGAAGATTGCGGAGAGGGGTTCCATTCAAGAGTTTGAAGAGATATCTGCTGACATCAAGAAAATTTACGTCACCTCCCATGATATAGCTGGTGAATGGCATGTGCGTCACCAGGCGGCTTTCCAGAAACATACGAATAACGCTGTATCAAAAACCATAAATCTTCCCAACCAGGCTGCGGTGGAGGATGTGGAGAACGCCTATAAATTAGCCTACCAGTTAGGATGCAAAGGAGTGACCATCTACCGAGATGGATCCAGAGAGGCGCAGGTTTTAGCCACCAGAAAAGAGAAGAAAGAGGAAGGGAAGATAACCCCCAAGGATAGACCGACCAGCCTTTCCGGCATCACCGATAAGATAAAGACCGGCTATGGAAACCTGTATATCACCATCAACACCTTAGATGGCAAACCATTTGAAGTATTTGCCCAGATAGGAAAATCGGGCTATTCCACCATGGCGGATACCGAGGCCATATGCCGATTGATCTCTTTGGCTTTAAGAAGTGGTATCGGAGTGGACAAGATCATTGAGCAGTTGTTTGGAATTGGTGGAGCCTCCCAGGTATTTCAGGAGGGTGGGCTGATTATGTCCATTCCGGATGCCATCGCCAAGGTGCTGAAAAAGCATTTCGGCAGTAATCAGAATGCTAATCATGATAGAGATCTCACTTTAGAGTTCTGCCCCGACTGCGAAGCCAAACTGGAGCATGATTCCGGTTGCGTTGTCTGCTCCCAGTGTGGGTTTTCAAAATGTTAAATCATTGAGTTTTTCTGTTTTTAGCATCCAAGACTTTTGATAAGAACAAGAATCTTAAAATATCTCATAAAGTTGGTATTTTAAAGACCTTACGCCTTGCCCCTCTCCTTCAGGATGAATCCATGAAATTGAGAGGAAGCAGGTGTTAGGCAGAAGTAAGCCAAATTTTTCCATATAAGTTTATGTGTTAAGAACCCGCACCTTATATGTTTGTGACCCTATATCCTCTCGTCTTGCGCTATTTGCCAGATAGCCCATAATCTCCATCAGCTTAATCTCCTTTCAACAGAAAAATCCCGCCTTTTCATAAAAAATATCGTGACAAATTTGCGGCATTGTATTATATTATAAATAGTCATAAAATTCCAGAAATTCGGGATGAGCTATGAGCAAAATAGCCTTAATTTTCTCTTTCTGCTGTTTAATCTGGTGTTTAGCTCCTGGCAGAACAGTGGCTCAGATGGCTGGGGATGCCAATGCAGACAGTGTGGTAGAACCTGGGGGATGTGCTGTATGAGATCAACTTTCTCTACAGAGGGGGGACCAGCTCCGCAGAACGGCTGCGCTTTCTTGTAGGTTCGAGTCAACTACCCCCGACTAAAAGTCGGGGGCTTGGAATCCCCGCCAGAGGCGGGGCTGAAGTTAACACACAACCAGTTTTTGGAACCTCGGACTTGGTAGTTCATTCTCGTATGAGTGCATACGCATCCCCTCTTTTCTAAAGAGGGGACAGGGGAGATTAAAATCCCCCTTAATCCCCCTTTACTAAAGGGGGAATTCAAGATACACCACATTTTACAGAAGTGGAAGTCTAACATGCTACTTGATCATACTAAAGTCTTCGCCTAAAGGCGAGGGTTTTTCTCCCATGCGAAGCATTCATACGAATTCCCCGAAGGGGACAATAAACACCTCTTAAGCGGTGGCTCTCCACCTTAAACAAGTCATCTTGCAAGTAACTGGAAGAAAGGTGGATAAAGAAAAATCTGCAATAAGGTGCATTTTTTCCTTGACAAATGTAGGGAGACCATTTATACTAAGATTATAGCCTACATAATTAGCTATTATCAGAGAAGGTAGTCCAATTAACCCTTTTTTGATCAGGAGGAGAAGATGAAGACTCGTAACTCAATTTCGGCTTTTTGGGGGTTGGATCTTTCTACTTTTTCTGAAAGCCAAAATCTGGGCTCTAAAGGCAGGTTGGTCATGCGTGGTGCGGTAATCATTTTGGTCGCAGTTTTGTTTTTGTCGGTTTTGGCGTTTGCCCAGGAGGACACTCTGATTTTATTGGGAAGCAACACGGAGATGTATCACAGTTATGCCGTGTCCGCCTATAATAAAAATGCCTTTGTGACGGATGCTGACCATGGGCTTAGGGTTATCAACTATTCTGATCCATACAATCCGTATACAGTTACCCGGTATACAGAATGGGCGGTTGATATAGAGATAAGAGACAGCCTGGCTTATTATACCGGAGACGGTGCGTTATATATAAGGGACATATCAGACCCTCTGGAGTCAGAGATAATAGGGTGGTGTACTGGTGAGTGGTGGGATCATGTAGGATTCAAAGTCCATCTATTTGACACCTTAGCTTTGGTAATGCATACGACCGCATTCGAGGATTGTTTTTTAAAAATTATAGATATATCCGACCCAACCAACCCGCAGGTATTGTCAACTGTTATCGCTCCGCCTTATAGCACTATACATTGGGGCGATGCTTACAAAAAGGACAATTATGTGTATTGGGCTGATCACGCATATATCGATCTGTTTACAGAAGTAGACAGAATCATAGTTTTGGATATTACAGACCCATCACAACCGGTTCATATAGTCTCAGATACCTGTTTGCGAGCTAAGCCCCGTGCTATTTGGATAAAGGACAATTACGCTTATGTGGCAGAGGACTATGGAGGGAGAGGGTTGGTGGTGTTGGATATTTCTGACCCTTACAATATCGATTCGGTGGGGTGTTTTCCAACACCAGAGGGAAGAGCTTGGAATGTTTATATCAAAGGCAACTATGCTTATGTTTGCGCACATTTACAGCCTGCACTTGATACAGACCGGCTTTACGTTTTGGACATTACCGATCCGACAAACCCTTATCTAATTGCTTCTTACGATACACCATATAGCCCTAAAGATGTCTTCGTAGATGCACCTTACGTGCTGGTAGCGGATTATTCCTCACTTTTAGTTTTCGAGGCAAGTTTCTTAAAGAATATACCAGGGGATGTCAATGCTGACAGGCAAGTGGATCTGGGAGACGTGCTTTTTCTGGTCAGCTATCTGTATAAGCAGGGGTCTGCACCAGAACCGATTGAGCGTGGAGATGTGAATGGAGATTGTGTGGTTGACTTAGGTGACGTGCTTTACCTGATAAGCTACCTCTACAAGGGTGGATCCGTTCCGCAGAGCGGCTGCGCTTTGTGAAAAGCATACCATAACCAAATATGATTGAGGAGGGACTAAAATGCAGGAATTCAAGCCTACTTTCCGTGTATGTTTTGCCTGCCTTACCATTTTCATTTCGGTTATTGTATATCTCTTTCTGCTGTTTTCACCGGCTTTTTCGGAGATGCTATTCAACAGACCGATCAAGACCGGTCAGTGGCGGGGAACGGAGATTGAGTATTTGGGGGGAACGGTGATTATCCAGATCAAATCCGATGCCGATTCTGTCGCGGTTGACAGTTTGCTGACTGCTCTTGACTGCTATGCTATCGGCTATTCTGACTTCAATAGATGGGCCCTGGTTGGCTGCGATACCAGCGCCAGCGTCTTCGAAAAGATAGATTCGTTGATGGCAAGCCCATTGATCGAGTGGGCAGAGCCAAATGGAATTGTTCGTCCCGCCAGTGCACCGAATGACCCGTTCTTCGAAGACTTGTCTCAATGGGCTTTATGGAATACCGGCTTAAACGCAGAGCCTGATGCCGACATAGACGCATTAGAAGCCTGGGAAATAGAAACCGGAGATAGCAACTTGATAATTGCTGTTTTAGATTGCGGATTCCCCAAAAGGATCTGGTTGGCTCTCACTCATTTCTGATTTCTCCTTTCTCTAGAAGCGTGATACATATAGCAGGTAGCTCCCTCTCCCTTCGGATCACAAGCATGATCAGACCGAATGCGATTCTGAGACAATGTTTTCTCTCATATTCTCACCGGGCCTTTTGCTCTTCCAAGTGACCCGTGTGGGGGTTGGTGTCCCTGCCCCTCTTAAAAAACTCCAAATGAATTTCTATGAGCATCTATTGTCTTCTGTCTCTTGGTTGGGGGTTGCGACTACCCAATCCCCACTCGATCATCTTGGGCCTCTTTTTTTGAGGCCTTCCAGATATTCTCTAGCCTTTGCCACTTTCTGTATAGAGTCTGCTAAGCTTTCCTTCAAATACTGGCCTAACTCCTCGGTCTGCTCTTTATTTAAGTGGACAATTCCTGACTCTCCCCCGTGTTCGTCAAAGTTCAGATACACAGCATTGATATTCTTTGTTTTACACCCTTCATTAGACATTCCCCATACCAGTGCTCCAGTGAGTGTCGCTTCAGTCAAATCAGTTCCCTCAACGTTGGCACCCCGAAGGTCTGCGTTTTTAAGGTTAGATTCCATAAGAGAGGCACCCCAAAGGTTGGCGCCCTGAAAGTTAGCGTTTTCTAGATTAGCTTTCCTAAGGTTGGCTACCATAAGTCTGGCTGCCGGAAGGTTTGCCCCCCTAAGGTCTGCGCCCTCAAGGTTGGCAAACGTGAATTTGGCTTGGGTAAATCTGGCTCCCGCAAGGCTGGCTCCCTTAAGGTTGGCTCTCTCAAGGTTGGCAAACTCAAGGTTGGCTCCCTCAAGGTTCGCTTCCCAGAGGTTGGTTCCCCAAAGATAGGCCCCCCTGAGGTGGGCTCCCGCAAGGTTAGCTCTCCTGAGGTTAGTTTCCTCAAGGTCGACCCCTTCAAGGTAAGCCATTCTGAGATCAGCTCCCTCAAGGTTGGCTCCCCTAAAGTCGCCTCTTAACAAAACATTGTCTCTTGACAAGCTTATCGCTCCATCGCTAATCAGATCTTCGTTTTCCTCTTCGTATCCCTCTTCATCTTCTTGGCCGAGTTTTACCATGTTTTCCTACTCTACTTTTAAGGGTCGACTTACTTCTTCCAGCACCTATCATTTCGCAAGCCCAAACTCAGGGTATGCATCCCTTCAAAATCGTCCCACAAACGTTCGTTTACTGAACGCCCGGTCTCTGTTGCTCAAAGTTGACAGGCTTAATTTAGCCAATTGCCTTCGGTTAGTCAACCTGAAATTTTGCTTCCTGTTGGTGTTCCTCACCAACGGGAAACGAACGGTGGGTGAAGACCGCCCGCCTGAAGCAGGGGTTCCTTCATTCAGTCAGTGAAAACTTTTGTCGGCAGTTCTTTCTTGTAAATTTTTCGGATGAAATCCAAGCTTAAGATAAAGAGAAAGGTGCAGAGCAGGGTTATATACGGCGGGAAAGTAAAACCAAAATCCGAACCGACGTCTGGTGAAAAGAAACCTATGGAGAAGGAGATGCTGTTGGAAAGAAAATGAACGAAGACGGCAACCCAGAGATTGCCGGTGAGATAAACCAAATATCCCAAAAATAGTCCCAAAAGAAAAATACCCACAAAATTCCAGGGATCTAAATGCATCAGGGCAAATAAAAATGCAGTGAGAACAAATCCCCTCATCCCTCCCAATCTTTTCGAAAAGATCGACTGCAGAAATCCTCTAAAGGCAAACTCCTCACAAAGTCCAGCCAAAGCACCGGCAGCAAAAATCCTGAAAAGATATTCCGGCCACGTTTTCGCCACAAAAAACTTCAGCAAGGCTTCCTGCTGCAGCTTAGGTCTGGGCATCAATTGATGGACATAGCCAGTAACATCGGAGATTACCACAAGCAGAAAAACTGTGGCAACTCCCACCAAAACCCAGAATCTGAAGTCAAGTCTTGCGGGATAGGTAAAAGTGCGGCGCCAAGAATATCCCCCGGCATAAAGAAAGGACAAAGGCACCAGCAGGATTACCGTCTCACTCAAAAGCACCGCCAGGTGGAGTCCAAATATCGCCATGCTGATTCCGCCCACGATCACCACCGTGACCAGAAGAAGCACAAAGATTCCCACTCCGTGTGCAACGGTGAATTCCTTCTGGTGGTTTTCGTCATTCATTATCATAAATAGATTACTTGACTGAAATGATTGATGATCCTGCACCTGAGTTTAACATATATGCTTATTTTCCACTTCATTTGAGGTTGAAACGCTAGAGCCTTGTTTTCTAGGGCAAATATAAGCTTATAGATTAGCAACTTTGTGGAGAAGAGTCATATTATTTATCTTATAAGAAAATCGCGCTATCGCTTTCATTTGAAGATGCTTTTGATGCTGATGCCAAACCAGTAAGTAGCCGGAACGTTTTTCCCGTTCAGCGGAAAGTCTAAGGTGAAGTCAAGCTTTCCATGTTTTCGCGGGGTAGGCTCACCCAAAGAGAGGCGAAAGGAGAAGCTAAAAAGATCTGCCTGCTCGCGTTCCACCGCAATATCCCCTTCGGCAGCTTGCCACCAGGTATATTGCAAAGTTCCACCTATTCCGACGTTTTTGAAGTTCCGCACAAATCCCATATCTGCTCTCAACACGTTCCCCAGCTTCTCATCAATCAATTTCCCCTCTTGGTTTCTATATTCTCTTTTGAACTGATGGGTAAATCGCGTGCCAAGTTTGATGAAGCTCTCCTCGGTGAGCAGGATATCACCCCTCAAGGCGAAATTCAAGTCAGTTTGTCCGTCTCCAGTGCCAGCCTGTTTGGCAGAAACTTCGTTATAAGGCCGGCCTGTGGGCAAGGTGGTGCCCAGTTGGGTGGCTAAAGACCAGAAATACCGATCCACCATGCGATATTTTAAGAAAAGCTGAATATCTCCTACATTGGAAACGCCGGATTTCACTTTTGTGCTTTTTTCATAAAGCCCACTGTCCACCTTCTGATCCAGCACCACTGGAATATAAACTCCCAAGGTGAATTTGTTAGAAAGCCCGTAAAGAAGTCTACCAGTTATCATATAGTTGGTAGAATCCCGTCCTCCAGGGTAATCCTCCTCTTTTCCCGCGGCAAAATAGCTTCCATTGTACACATACACAAATTCAAAGGTGGGATACCAGAATCCCTGGGGCAAAGTGGCACTGCTCCACTCTATCATGCCCCATGAAGGTTTTTCCAGCAAATATTCCCATTGGACAGATGATTTTTGTTCTGCAGCATAAGAGGAAACCGCCCCCAGGTAAGCCCACAACCACAGAAGGATCAAGAAAAACATTCTCTTTTTCATAAACACCTCGATATTTAGGATTGCTTCAGTGTCTCTAATTATCCTGTAAACGAACAAGCCCGATGACAAGATTCGCGCTTTTTCACCTACCCATCGCAGGCTGAAGCCTGCGGCTACCAACCCATTTTCCCCCTTTGTATAATGTGCTCAATCGCTCGAAGGCAAACCTTTATGACTTCCCAGCCTTGGTATGAACCATCTTGGTTCATACCAAGCCGTGAAGGCTTGGCTACGCTAAATAATTAATGTCCTCAAACCCAAATACCTTTCTATCAACTGTTACAACAATGAATAGGTTAGTCAAGTAATAATTTTCAAAAATTCAATGCTCTTGGCACCGAATACAAAATAAATCTAACAAATTGAAAAAGTAGAGTCAACAAAAAAGGAGCGAAAGAGGGGATAAGGTAATGTTTGAATTTATGTATAACTTTTTGTTTGACTCGCGGATGTTCCTTCCCCATTGTTTTTAGGCTATCATGTGTGCCACTTTTAATTCTGTGGTATAGGAAAAATATTCAGCTATGCAAACTATTGTTTCGACTCTCCTTCAGGATGAATCCTTTTCCATTTGGTGTTAAAATAGAAAAAACAAGTCCGATTTCGGATCTTATTTGAGTCAACTGATCTCAAGATCTCAGTTGAGTCAAATGATCTGCGGACTTTCCTCTTCGTAATAAATAAATTGTGTTGTCGCAGTTTTTGTTGTTACAACCTTCTGTGTTCAAATTTGCGGGGAAGTTTATATGTGGTTGAGGAGTGTGAAAAAGAAGAGAAAAAGGGGAACAGTCTTTATTCTTTGCCAGCGATTGCCCGGGCTAAACTGTTTCTAACTCTATTCCACAGACTTTTTCTTTTCTCCATTTTCTCTTTTATCTCTTTCATCTTAATTCTGGTGGCTTCATATCCCTTCTGGATACATTCGTCCACTTTTTCAAAGTTCGCCCAGTGTATAGCTCTCACCTCCGGGGTGACCACCACGTCACACCCCTTTAGCATGAGATTGTTCAGCTTCTCCCGGGTGAGAGCATCTGCTCTTAAGATGACCTCGATTCCGCTGGCAAATTTAGTGTCCTGTCTGATAATCTCAGGGATACTTACCCCGATCACGAAATTGGCACCCAGCTCCCTTACCGCATCCACCGGCACCAATGAGGTAACCCCTCCATCAGACAAAAGTTGGTTGTCGATTCGCAGAGGAGGGAAGATTCCCTCAATGCTGGAGCTGGCGTAGAGAGCCTCTATCATGGATCCTTTTTTAAACACCACCTCCCTGCCGGAGACTAAATCGATGGCAACTGCTGCAAAGGGGACTTTTGCTTTCTCGATAGGCTCATCTTTCAGCGCCGTCTTCAGGGGCTTCATCAACTTCTCTTGAGGCTCCAGAGAGATTCTGCTTGCCCCCACAACGTAGATCAGTCGCCTGCGAACAAAATAACCCAACTCCTTTAAAAGACTCTCCTTTTTCTCCTTGTTCTTCTCGCGCTCATCACAGAGGAATTTCATCCACCCTCTTTTCAGATCAAATTGATTTATCAAGTCATGAGCCATGAGGATCAAATCACGGGTATTACCCATTTGAGCATAGGCTCCGCCCACAACAGCACCCATGCTGGTTCCGGCGATAGCGTCGATGAGGATTTTTTCCTCCTCTAATGCCTTCAATACTCCGATATGAGCCAGACCCCGTGCTCCACCACCACCGAGCGCCAATCCTACTTTGATCTTTTGTTTCATCTTCCGTCTTTATAATACAGAAGAATAGTTTATTTGATTGATTTTACTCAAGCGGTTTCACTTTTGATCTCGTCAATTTTTTGCCTGATGTGAAGTCGACACGAGTAAAGAAAAATTCAACTTTTTTCTCGTTCTCTGTTAATGTCCTCACCCAAGGAGTAAAAGAGGGGGGTGAACAACACCACCAGGAGTAGGACACGCCATATTCCTTTCCCCCCGATGGGGGAGGGTCCGCGGGTCGCATGATGGTTAACAACTTTTTAACTTGACAAATTTCTAGCATTGGCTTTTTTAAATTTGGTAGATGGATTGTCCCAGTTTTGTAGGTCAAGCATGGCGTAGCCTGCTTGACAAATTCTTACTTGTCAACCCCGCCTTTGGCGGGGTAGACCTACATGACTAACGGGAAAAAACGGCGGGTGAAGAACACCCACCGTGAGCAATGGTAATGTACACTTTGATTCGGTTATGATTCTACGAGAAGATTTTTCCTGGATTAATGATATTATCTGGATCGAAGGCGGATTTAATCTTTTTCATCATACCGATGCCTTCTTTTCCCACCTCCCATTCCAAATATTTCGCTTTGGTCACTCCTATTCCGTGTTCTCCGGAGAGTGTCCCTCCCAATTTCAGGGTGTGCTCAAACAGCTCGTCCACGGCTTTCTCCACCCTCTCCATCTGATCCCGGTTCCGAGAATCGCACATAAAGGTAACGTGTAGATTACCATCTCCAGCATGTCCGAAGGTATTTATGCTCACCTGATGTTTGTTCGATATCTCTTTTATCGTTTTCACCATAGCTGGCAATTGACTGGCGGGGACGCAAATATCTTCGTTAACCTTGGTGGGTGCGATCTTCAAGAGAGAGGCAGAGATTGATCTTCGCACCTTCCATAAATTTTCTTTGTCCTCTTTGGTCTGGGCAACCTGCAAACTTTTCGACTTTCTCTCCTTACAGATTTTCAGTACCTCTTCGAATTCTTGTTCCACCTGCCTTTTGTCTTTTCCATCCACTTCGATTAGAAGCACCGCCTCAGCTTTCTCAATATTGTCCAGCTTCACATAATCTAACACACATTCCAAAGTATCTCCGTCAATGAATTCTAAGACAGAGGGGATCACCCCGGATGCGGTTATAGCCGCCACCACATGAACAGCATCCTCCATCTGGTCGAAAGTGGCTAAAACCGTCTTTTCATACTCGGGTTTATCCACCAGCCTGAGAGCTATTTTGGTTACCAAAGCCAGAGTCCCTTCTGATCCGATCAAAAGTCCTTCTAGATCATAGGAGCTTTCGTTCTTTTCATCTAAAATTCCGGTTTTGATGATCTCTCCATTAGCCAGAACCGCCTCCACCCCTAAAACATAGTTTTTGGTCACGCCGTACTTTCTCCCTTTCAGTCCTCCGGCACATTCAGCTAAATTACCTCCTAATGTGGAAAACTTCAGGCTGGCGGGATCCGGTGGGTAGAAGAGCCCGAATCTGCTCACATAATCAGCGAATTCCTGGTTGACCACTCCCGGCTCAACGATGGCATATTTTTTCTCCTTGTCCAGATGCAGGATTTTGGTCATCTGCTCGAAGCTGATCACAATTCCCCCCTGGATGGGAAGACTTCCTCCGGTATAGCCTGAGCCTGCTCCTCGAGGAACCACTGGGATTTTGTGCTGGTGGGCGTACTTCATTAATTTCACCACATCTTCGGTAGAATGAGGGAGCACCACCGCATCGGGAAGGAAGTTTTTATTGGTAGCATCATAGGAATAGCAGATTCGCTCCTCTGGAGAGATCAAAATTTGATCTTTTTCAAAAAGTTTTGTCAAATCATTTCCCAGCGCTGTTTTCATTTTTTACCTTTCCTTAAGAATTTGTCCATTAAAATGTGTCATCTATGTGAATAAACTTATAGTTAATACGTAACCAATCCGTGCTTGGTTAAAATTTCAATCTTATTGAAAACCTCACCCTCAACCCCCTCTCCATTTCATGTTGAAAATCCCGCCAGAGGCGGGGGAGAGGGGGAATAAAAGGGGGAGAGGTCTTAAAATGCCAACTTTACTGCATCCTTAAAATTCTTTTTCTTGTCAAGGATTTTCGCGCGTAGGCAAGCCTTCACGGCTTGCTAGCCAAACCACGAAGGCTTGGGCAACTGATATTCACAGCAGATTGAACGGATTAAACGGGTGTTTACAACAACTCATCAGCTTAATCTAACTAATCAGCTGTGATAAATTGACGTTTTCACTCTTGGAAGAAGTTTTCATCTCTTATGGTCATTTGACTCAACTGTGATCCAGTGGACACATGGCAGGAGAGCCGGGGATGATAATCCGAAGGATCCATACGGACAGTCCCCGGCGAGCAGAAACCTCACCCCCTAACCCCCTCTCCATGAAATGGAGAGAGGGAATAAAAGGGGGAGAGGTAAAAAAAGCCCCCCGCATTTTGCGGGGGGCTTGAGCTCGCTTACTTTTCTATATTGTATGGGATGCTTAACTCCTTGGAGAGATTTTTCAAAGCAGTCACCACTTTATCCTGCAGAGGGACGCCTTTTTTCTTGTATGCATCATGTTTCTCAAATTCCTTCTCTCCGTGGATAAAGATCCTCTTTTCTCCTTTGGCTTTACTGGAATCTTTCAAACCATATATCATTTCATCCATGGTGGCTTTGAATCTTCTCAAAGGAATGAAGTTGTCTATCTTTATCGCGCCAAAGAAATGTCCCACGTTGATGAATCCCTTGGTTCCATCCTTTTTGGTGGTTTTAACCCAGGGACCATAGTCTGCTCCGGAGAGCACGCCGGAGAACATATCCACCATTAAAGAGAGCCCATAGCCCTTATGTCCGCTCAGCTCTTCTCCTGCGCCACCTAACGGAAGTACTCCTCCTCCGGCAGCTTTTGACATGTTGTCCAGTACCCTCGCCGTATCGGTGGTGGGGATTCCACGCTCATCTACTGCCCAGCCTAAGGGCAACGGTTTGCCTAGGCGATTCAGCACCTCCAGCTTTCCCCGGGGGACCACCGTAGTTGCCATGTCCAACACATATGGTCTTTCCCTGCTGGCCGGGGCTACCACGCTTATGGGATTCGTTCCAATCATACTGGCCCGACTGAATGTAGGGACAGCTAAAGGAGCCGAATTGGTCATGGAGATGCCGATTAAGTTGTTTTTTAGCGCCATCATGGAATAATATCCGGCGATGCCGTAATGATTGCTGTTTCTCACCGTCACAAACCCCACCCCGCTTCTCTTTGCCTTCTTTATGGCCAGATTCATCCCGAAATATCCCGCTGGCTGACCCAGACCATGGCGGGCATCCACCGCAGCAGTGGTTGCAGTCTCTTTTACGATTTTGGGTTTAACCTTGGGAAGGATGGTCCCCTTACGGATGCCATCAACGTATCTCATTAGTCGAGCCACACCATGAGATGGGATTCCCCTTAAATCCGAAGCCACCAGAACGTCCGAGGTGATCTGGGCATCCTTGCGGGGCACGCCCAGCTTCACAAAAACCTCGGTGGAGAACTTCGCCAGTCTTACGTCATCCACAATAATGTCTGCCATCTTGCCACTCCTTCTTTAAAAACAGGTTAAAGGTTTATTGAATCATCTTCAATGAGCAGATAAAAGATGGTTTGGTTATATTATCTTCTTAATCAGCGAAGAGAAATCTATCCTTCCTGACACGGATAAATCAATCCCGCTTGCGGCATCACATACGATCTGAAATTATCTCCGTGCTTATTTTTGACCCACTCTATGGCTTGATCTATCCCTTCAGCGTATTTGTAGAATCTTTTTTCCAGATCCTCCTTCGGAATACTGGAGACCACCAATATGCCAAACCTCTTCAGCACCTTGGCATTCCCCACAGCAGTGTGTCCTCCGACCACTATCTTGGCAGGATCGGTATTTAAAAGCTCATCTAAGGAGGAGGCTTCCAGAAGCCATTGGGCGAAGGTATCTGACCCAATTCCCTCTCTGCATTCAGAGATCAAAACGATGGTTCCCCCCTCTTTTAGCACCAGCTTGGCGTTGTTTATGGTCTTCTGCGACTGATACAGGCTCACATCTTTGGGATAGCCTCCGGCGCAGGCAAATACCACGTCGGCTTTCTCTTTGAAAGTAACCAGATATAGATCCCGGCATGCTTTCCAGCCTTCCTCGTAAGCTTTTCCCAGGTCACCCGCCACGATCTTTACGATCTCTTTTTTGTCGTTTATCACCACGTTCAAGAGAAAATCCACTCCGGCCATCTTTGCGGCTTCATCCATCTCATCGGAGATGGGATTTCCCTCGGTTTTAGCTATATCAACCTCCGGACGGACTATCATGGCGTGGTTTTTTCGAACGGTCTCCCGACCAGTGATTCCGGGAAGTACTCCCTTTCTTCCACCAGAAAAACCTCCGAAATAGTGGGTGGTGATTAGACCAGTCATAACTCTCACATCCGAATCCACCCAGACCTTGTCAATTAGAAGCTCGTTTCCGGTGGAAAGAGTTCCCATCGAGACGTTGTTTTTATCACAGTCATGGCTGACGATCTCGTACTTGTTCACAATCTCTTCGCCAAAATTATCAATGTCCTCCTGTTTTGTATGAGCTCTATGAGCTCCGGTTCCCACCAGGAATTTGATATCCTCGTCCTTAATTCCAGCGGCATGCAACTCATCGATTATAGGTAGAAGCAGATTAAAATTTGGTCGTTTGTAGGGAGTCCCGCGGGTATAGTCGGAGACCACCACACAGGCGGTCTTTTTGCCCTTAGCGATCTCTGAGAGTTTTTTGGACCCAATGGGATTAGCTAAAACTTCTTTTTCAGCCTTGATGACATCCGGGATGCCGGACGACTTTCTTAATTCCAGAATTCCGATTAAGTTTTTGTCATCCAGCTTAAGTCGTTTGTGCGAATCGCCATATTTTAAATCCATCTCCATTCTGATATTCCTCTTGTAAAAAGTTTTCTCTGTTGTCAAATATAGCAAAACTTAGATGCCTTAGCAAGAAGATTTTGTGAAATTTTTCACCTGTTCTAACTTAAACTTTTCCCTTCAAAACAAGGGGGAGGTTTGCTTTTTGTAGTTGCCCAATTCATTGGGCGTCTTGTTTGCTCGATGAATCGAGCAACTACGCAAAAAAAGGCCTTGTTTGTAGCGTCGTAACTCTGTTTACCCTGAACGTGGTTGAAGGGCGTGCGACGCCTTTTCGTCCGAGACAAGTTCCCTGTCGGGGGCAGCTTCGCCCAACCCATACGGGTGGGCTCAGACGAGCCCCTGCACCCGTACGGGTGGGCGTCTGGGGGCGTCCCCAGACGGGAGGACCGACGCCCCCGTCTGGGCGTCCGCTCGTTTGGACGCAGCCCGACCCACAGGTTCTTCAGACATAACTGACCCACAAACTTCCCTCTTCCCCCAGCCCAACTCGAAGAATTTTCAGGATTTAAGGATTTCAGACTTGATTTTTGGGATGATATTTGCTATTCTCATCACAACTAACTAAGAACTCGCTTGATCTATCAGACAAAGGAGAGAAATTGAAAATATTAGTTTTAATGGGTGGGATTTCAGCGGAGAGAGACGTTTCTTTGGCATCAGGCGAGGCGATCGTCAAGGCTTTGAAGTCTGCAGGTTACAAGGTGATCGCATTGGATACAGCGCAGGGGCAGAAACTCTTGCCTGATACGGGGAAATACCTTCCAGAAGGGGTAAAACCGGAACCTCCAGACACATCTGAGCTTGAGAGGAAAGGAAAGGAGCTTGTCTTAAAAGCTATCGATTCCTTTGATTTTTCAGAGGTGGACGTGGTATTTCTGGCTCTTCATGGGGGGCAGGGGGAGGATGGAACCATTCAAGCTCTTTTAGACCTTACCGGAAAACCTTACACCGGCTCTGGTGTTTTGGCCAGCGCTCTGGCTATGAACAAAGCTATGTCCAAAAAGATATTTGAACGGGAAGGCATATTAACCCCGGAGTGGTTTTTGATAGAGGACTCCAAGCTTTCCCAGCTTACTTCTGTTGCAGAAAGAATTGAGAAAAGCTTTGGTTTTCCCTGTGTGGTAAAGCCTAACGATCAGGGTTCCACCGTGGGGCTTACCGTAGTGAATAAAAAGCAAGATTTGAAAAAAGCATTTGAATGTGCTCTAGAATTCTCCAGTCAAATTTTGATAGAAAATTATATTTCAGGAAGGGAACTCACGGTTGGAATACTGGGAGATACCCCCTTGCCAGTGGTGGAGATCATTCCGGAGCATGGAATTTATGATTATGAATGCAAATATACCCACGGGAAAAGCAACTATGTATGTCCGGCTGAAATTCCCGAAGAGAAGACCAAAGAGATTCAGGCAATAGGTCTGAAAGCTTTTAAGGTTTTAGGATGTGAAGGATATGCCAGGGTAGATTTCAGATATGGAGAGGACGGGCGATTTTATTGCCTGGAGGTGAATACGCTTCCCGGCATGACCTCAATGAGCCTGGTGCCCAAAGCAGCAAAAGCGTTAGGAATAGATTTCCCGGAATTAGTAGACAGGATTGCCAAATTAGCTTTGAAGAAGAAAAAATAGAGCTAATCAGGATACTAATAATCAGATTATGCAGAGTTGAAGGGTAGGATCCCCTTTAGCTTGAGTTCTAAGTAATAAAAGGACCGCCGGAATCTGGAATTTTCTTGAGATTCCGGCGGTCTGAAGTTTACCCACAAGAGCCAGCGCCTTAGAAGTGGGCGTTCACCCCAATGTGCTCCCCAATCGCACTGCAGAGCTACGGGGGTAGCAGCGCAGTCCAACTTCAGGGTCAGGTTAGCAACCGTCCGCAGGCTTCCAAAGTATTGCACTGGCGGCTATTGGCACCAGTCCCATGGGGAAGCTTACGTCTTGGACGTTGCAACAAGAGGCTGCCACACCTCCGAGATCCGCGTCGTCACTCAACGCAGACATTCGAGTCAGCGCAAGCGCGGTTGGTCTGGCAGGTCACACCCTCTTGATTCGGCTAGTCAGCAGTCGACCAGCAGGGCTCCTGGTCTTCTACCGGGATGCGCCGGGCAAACTGACTCACAATGCACGATGCACATACCGAATCAATCTCACCTGATTCCACATATTGGTCAACCAACCTGGCAACAGTACTAACATATTGTCCATGGTTCTTCCAGTCACCATCAGGTTCATTTCCAACAAGTGCTTGGGCCTCGGACTGAACCGTTTGGCAAGGATCTGGATCTTGCGCTAGCACCTGTGCGATTATGCCGCAACACAGGCAAACCGCCATAATGAACGCTATGAGATTTCTTTTACTCATTCTTTGGTTCCTCCTCAAACTCCGGTTACAGGTTTTCCCCTATTTCTGCCAATTGACTCAACTTCTTTTTCCGTTCTTCACCTCCTTTCTCTGAATTTGCTTACTGAGTGCTGCATCACCTCCTTTCGGGTTTAAGGTTTTTGCATTAGAATATTTGCAAAAGCGATAGCATTTTTTTACCGAAGCGCTTTTACTTAACGTTTATTCTGAGATAATAAATCTTTTCTCCATGGTCAGAAGTGGCTAAATGCCGCATGCTTTTTACTTTTCCCACCATCAAATTCCTATGAATGGTCTTGGTCTTCTCGGACACCTTAAAGAGAGTCACATCTGCAGTGTAAGATGTAACTGCAAACGACTCCGCCCAGCTTCGGTTGGTTTTCAAATGCGGTGTGGCTTTGATGAAGATCACGCTGTCTATTATCTCGACAGGGTCTGTGGGAGTGATCTCAATGGTGATTATCTCCCCATCCAGGTAGTTGCAGAAAAAGGAAGTAAATTCGACCTCCCCAACCACCTCCACAGTCTTAGCAGAGGTCTCAGACACCTCCCAGGCATGGGCATTAGCGGGAAAAAAGACGGCAAGGCAGAAGGCTAACAGGAGAAAAGGAAACTTTCTCATTTCGGTTCTCACCTCCTTTCGGCTCACTCAAAAGGTATCGGCCTTGAAAAGTCCAATCTTTAGAGTATGTTTAAAAAAGCCTTCAAACCAAGATGATGTTCGAATGAGTTGGAGCATTCTTCAAAGAGAAGGCTCAATTCACTCCGTTTAATCTGTTTGAGATTTCCCTGTGTTAAGGTAAATCAGGATTTGCCGATAAAAAATCATAGTTAAGAACGCGTTCTAAGAGGATAGCTGGCTGAGCCAAGGGAACTTTCGGTTCTCACCTCCTTTGCTTCAACCGGGCTATCCTCTTTTTTTGCGGAGCATCTGCCATTTTGGGATGGTCAGGCGTAAATGGTTCAAGAGAAGTTCGCACAAAATGCCTGAGCTTCCACCGAAAGTCTTCATCTGAGAATCTCCGCTAAGGTAAAGTTCTTCGATCTTAAGCCCGCAGTTTCTATCCACTCTCCGTCTATTACACAATCCCGAAGAGAGATGCTGGCAGTAGAACAGTATGGTCAACTTCCCATAATGTGTTGTCTTGGCTCAAGGTTTAGCACCCACAAAAAAACGACCTTCCTGTTTTGTTGTTTTCCCTCTAACTCCCTGACCAATTAACATCTTGAAAATTAACAGGTTGTGTAACTCAAAGGACAAGGCGAAAAAGGCTGAGCATTGGCATGAAGATTGCAATGAAATCGGTTTGCAGAAAGATTCAACGGGAGGCTGAAGAGATGAAAAAAAACTTGACAGAATCGCTTGGAAACCAAAAGGGAATGACCCTCTTGGAAGTAATGATAGCAATGATCATCTTAGCTTTTGGTGTGTTGGGTTTAGCTCCAATGATTGTCGTCTCCATGTTCGGAAACTCATATTCAAATCAGGTGACCATCGCCGATGCAATCGCCATGGACAGATTCGAAGAGATAAAGACTTGGTATCATATCAGCCCGCTTCCTTACTCTGAAACGATAAACAATGTCCAACGCATCTTTACCAGACAGACGCAAATAGATGACAATACGACCGATGGCTCTATTCCTGCCGGAGTATACAGGATTCAGGTAACCCTCAGTTGGACGGATCAGGAGGAAGTGCCTAGGTCGGTCAGCTACTTTACCTATAAGGCCAAGATGTGATCAGGGGAGGACAAAAATGGTTAGAATCAAAGATCAAAAGGGAATAACCTTAGTGGAGCTCCTCATCGCCTGCCTGCTGACCTTTATCGTGGGGAGTGCAGCTTTGGAATTCTACGCCTCACAACATAACCAATGGCTGGCTCAGACAGATGTTTCAGACATGCAGCAAAATGCGAGGGCATTGAAAGATGAGCTGACCACCAACATAAGGTCCGCCGGCTACGGAATCATAGCTGGTCATCCCAGGATGGCCGTGACGTCAAACACTTTGACCATCTATCGAAAGGATTCCACCAAGATTGATACTATCCGGTATTATGTATCCACTGCAGACTCAGATCACCCTAACCTGGTAAAACAGATCAATCAGGATAGTCCCCAGGTCTTTGCCGAGGATATCGAGTCGGTGCAATTCTCGCGAACGGGGAATTTGATTACCATCACGCTGGTGGCGCGCGAAGGCCGGAGAGACCCAGAATATGCTTTAGACGGATACCGTCGAAGAACGCTGGTGGTCAGTGCTGAAATTAGAAACAAAATGTAACTATCTGCGGAGGTTCGAAATGCTAAAAAGGTTACGAAAAGATGATGGCTCAGCCTTGCTGATAACACTTTTGATCATGTTAATGTTGACATTGATCTTTGCGGCGGCTGTCACCACATCGGTGACTGATATTGATATCGCAAAGAACCAGAAGGAGAGAACTCTGGCGTTTTATACCTCCGAGGCTGGGCTGCAATACGCCATAGGAGTATTGAGAACCAACTTTAATGAACTCAACAACGATACCTTGGAGAGTTGGATTAATGCTAACAATGCGATTGGTGACGGGAATTTCAGCGTGGGCGTTTCGGGAACGTCCCCCTTCAAGACGCTTACCTCTGATGGTCTTAATCGCGACGGTGAAGCGATCGTACAAGTGACGGTAAAGAGGAAAAAGAGTCCCTTATGCATATGGGACAACATCATCTTCGCTGGAAGCGGCCAAATGGGAGGGGTGCTTAACGGAAACGTGAACCTGCACGGTTCGGTACACATCCTGGGTGATAACTTGAACGACGGGGATGTGGCTATGGAGATGAGTGGGGCGGGTAACATACATAATAACTATTCAGGTATCACTGCTGCTCTCTCCTCCCGTCTGCCTTCGTTGGATACCACCACGTTCAACGGGGAGGTGATGAGGACATTGGACGCAGAATTGAGAGTCAAGAAAGGACGGGTCGATATCTCAGGCACCTCCAATGCAGGTTTTCCTGATGTACCAGGCGGTTCCCCTCAAATAAAAGAGACGTTGGACGGTACGTACGTCACCGATGGCTACGGAGGCAATCAGGGTGAAAGCAACGTTTATTCGGACAATGGTGCTTCCGAAGGTTATGACGTAGGAGACGCGATAAACATGCCCGATCTTCTTAACGACCCTTACACTGACCCCAACACCGGGACCACGTATCCCACCTACATGAACTACCTCCAGAACAATGCATTAGTGATAAGCGGGAATGTAACCTTGAAGCCGGGTCAAACATTCTCTTCCTTATCTAATGAGTTTGGAAGCATCTCCATGGATGCCAGCGGAAATCTGCAAATTAGTGGGATCGTTTATGTGACTGGTGACATCGAAATTGAGGCTGGACAAGGAGAGGATAGACATACTCCCGTTATTTTCGACGGCAAGGGGACCTTGGTTTCCGAACAAGATATTTCTGTAAGCACTCATGTTCTGTCTGACGGTACGTTTCCCACTGACGACGTGCTCGGATTCATAGCAGCAGATGATATAGACATAGGTACCGGACCAGGTGACGCCCATTTGGACATCATGGGGGTCTTTTTTGCCCAGGACCAAATCACCAATAAAAAGCAAAACCAGCTTGCCGGAGCCATGGTTTCCAACTACTTTGAAATCGATAACGTGCCGGATTTGTTCCACGTTCCTTCGATAGTCGACAACCTGCCCCCTGGCATGCCGGGAGGCGAAACAATTGACATCTACACCTATAAAGTAGTTAACGGAACCTGGCGTGAGCTTTGATGAAAAGGAGGGCAAAATGAACAGGAGACTTAACCAGAAAGGTCTGACCGTCCTTGAGCTGGCAATAGTAGCGGTAGTCGTGGGAATAATCTCGATGCTCGCAATACCGCAGTTTGGAAAGGTAATGGAACGGTTGAAGCTGAAAACGGCGGGAAGGGATGTGGTATCGGCATTGAGATTAGCCAGATCCAGTGCCGTTTCACAAAAGGACCAGTTCGGAGTCTACTTCGATTATAACTCAAACCAGTACGTTCTTTTTCACGATTTGGCAAATCCATCGTCTTTCACCTATGATGTGGGTTCGGATTCCGTGATAGTGACCAAAGACTTGCCCGGGAATGTTAATCTTGGGTACATCAGTTTTCCCAATTTAACGGTTGTATTCAAGCCCAATGGATCAGCTCAGGCCAGTGGCCAAGCTACGTTGTATTCTTACGGAGGAGAACACTACGGTGCTATGACCATTGACGTACTCGGCAGCACTGGAAGAGTGAAGCTGATTTCAGGCGAATGTTTTGATTAAAAAAACCACGATATTTTCATAAAAGATAGAGCTCCCCCAAACCTCCCAAAGAGATAAATTGAGCTTGGGTTGTATCTTTAGATCGGAGCTACCCCGACCAGAGATGCTTTTATAAAACTACCGAAATCGGAAAAATATAAACAAGCCGTTTCTAAAAGCGTATGTAAAGTATCTCTTGCTTGAGCAGTTTGATCCCGATACGGTCTTCGATTTTACGAGATCAAAAGGAAACAGGATGAACACAAAGCTAAAGGCTATTTTATTTGATATGGGAAGTACGCTTCTGGAGTTTGAAAACTACACCTGGGACGTTCTGGGGAGAAAGGGTGCAGAAAGAGGTTATGAGTTTTTGGGACAGAAGAATATGAATCTGCCGGAGTTTGAAGAATTTTCTAAGTTGCTTGCTGACGAATTCTTGAAGGCTCGAAGCCAAGTGCAGGAAAATCTTAAGGAATTTAGAGTGGAGAAGGTTGTCTGGGATTTGTTTAACATTCTTAATCTGAGCACTTCCGATGGATTATATGATAGTTTCATAGAGGTATACTATAAACCTATTACCGATCAGTTGACCTTAATAGACGGGGCAGAAGATGTTTTGAGATATTTCAAAGAGAGGAATTTAAAAATCGGGCTGGTGTCCAACACCATCTTCCCGGAGAGATTTCACTTAAGAGAGCTGAAAAGATTCGGGGTTTATCCCTATCTGGACAACTATCTTTTCTCCTCCAGGTTAGGAGTGAGAAAACCCCATCCGCAGATTTTCCTGAAGGCTTTAAGTGAGCTTAACGTGAAGCCTTCGCAGGCAGTCTTTGTGGGGGATAGATTGATCGAGGATGTAGGAGGGGCGCAGAAGGTGGGGATGAAAGGAATTTTGAAATATCATGAGGGAAGGGATTATTCCGCTCCCATAACCCCAGATGCACAGATAGTAGAATTAAAAGAATTGCCAGAAACGGTGTTAAGTCTCTTCAAGAATTAAGCGATAAGACATTTGTAAGCTGGAAAAATATAATGGCTTTGTAGTTGCCCAATTTATTGGGCAATTCAAGCCCGATGAATCGGGCAACTACAGTTTTCCAACCAGGAATAAGAACCATAAAATGAGGGGATCAGAATGGCGCTTCGATTTTTCAATACCCTGACTCGAAAAAAAGAGGAATTTTATACTATTCATCCGGGCGAGGTTAGAATGTATACCTGTGGACCCACAGTGTATGACTTTGCCCACATTGGAAATTTCAGAGCTTATGTTTTCGGAGACGTCCTGCATCGCTATCTGGAGTATAAAGGCTATAAGGTAACCTATGTGATGAACATAACCGACGTGGATGATAAGACCATTGCCGGATCACAAAAGGAGAGAATCACCTTAGACGAATATACCGAGAAATATAAGAAGGCATTCTTTGAGGACGTGAAAAGTTTAAACATCCAGCCAGCCGACATCTATCCTGAGGCGACCGCTCATATAAAAGATATGGTAGCTTTGGTCAAAAACCTGCTCCAGAAGGAACATGCATATGAGAACGAAGGTTCCACCTACTATAGAATAGCCTCCTTTCCCGCATACGGTAAGCTATCTCACATGAACATGTCCGGATTAAAAGCTGGCGCCAGAGTGGCATCTGATGAATACGAAAAGGAACAGGTGGCAGATTTCGCTTTGTGGAAAGGATGGGAGGAAAAGGATGGCGAGGTTTTCTGGGAGACTGAGGTGGGAAAGGGGCGGCCCGGATGGCATATCGAGTGCTCCACCATGAGCATGAAATATCTGGGCAAGCATTTTGACATCCATACCGGAGGAGTGGATTTGATCTTCCCCCATCATGAAAATGAGATCGCTCAATCCGAAGCCGCCACCGGAGAGAGGTTTGTCAACTTCTGGCTGCACAATGAATTCTTGATGGTGGAGGGAAAAAAGATGGCAAAATCGTTTGGCAACTATTACACCCTGCGGGACCTTTTGAACAAGGGATATAATCCCATCGCCATCAGGTATCTGCTTATGGCTACCCACTATCGACAGCAGTTGAATTTCACCTTGGATGGACTGGAGGCGGCGAAGTATGCTCTGCAAAGGCTTTACGATTTTGTGGACAATCTGAAGCTGGTCAAAGGTGAAAAAGACAATTCGGAAATAGAACAGATTCTACAAAAGGCAAAAAAGGATTTTGAAGAGGCATTAGATGACGATTTGAACACCTCTGAAGCTCTGGGTGTGGTCTTCACTCTGGTCAAAGAAATCAATCGATCGGTGGATCAAAAAAAGATATCCAAATCGGATGCCAGTAAAATCCTGGAGGTGCTGAATGGCTTTGACTCTGTTTTAGGACTGTTGAAAAGAGAAGAGCTGATTTTAGATGAAGAGGTAAAGGCGTTGATCGAGAAAAGGGTCAAAGCCCGAGAGGAAAAGAACTTCAAGCTGGCAGACCAGATACGAAAAGAGCTGGAGGGGAAAGGGATCGTCCTGGAGGATACCCCCGAAGGGACTAAATGGAAGAGAAAAATGTAAGATTCCTGCCCACCTTTTAACCCCATTTTCTTTCTTGTTAAGATACGACCCCGTCCGTTATCAACCGCATTTTCGTCACGGACACCTCGTCCGTTCACGGTGAACCCGTGACCAACAAAGAAATTTGCACCAATAACGGGAAAGTCTCCAAAATAGTTCTTGACAAGGTAACCTTTCAGAAATAGAGGCGGGAATTTTCTTATGAATGCATACGCATATCCCGCCCGAAAACTTTCAACTGCTCTGAAACCTCAAGCTAATACAAAAGCAAGAAATGCGTATGCATCTTCGATAAGTTCACATACCCCTCACCCTACCCTCTCCTCCAAGGGGAGAGGGACTTCATAAATTTCCCCCTCCCTTGATAGGTTCGACAAGCTCACTACAAGTGGGAGGGGGTGAGGGGGAGGGTAATTATGTCAATTTATCTAATTTGTTTGCATTAATGGGTCTTCTCCTTCAGGATGAATCCAAAAGAGTTGCTGATTTATGAGCTTATATTTTGCCCTGGGAAAGAAAAGCTTGCTTTTTTACCTCTCCCCCTATGCGTATGCATCTTCGATCCTCCCCCTCTCCACAAGTGTGGAGAGGAGGACGGGGGGAGAGGTCTTCAAAAGGTAAACTCATTAAGTGTTTAAGGATCTTTTTCTTAACAAAAATCTCAGCAACCAAAATGGAGAAGAACCGCATTAATCAACTCCCTGGTCTTGTCCACAGTATCCAAATTCAGACTTGAATTTTCAAAAATCGCTGTTGCTTAAACCATTACCATCTCCGGCTCTTTGATGCTGATGGTAACAATCAGTTTCCCTCGTTGTTTTCTTCCCAGTATTTTTACATCCGTCTGGAAATATTTGACAGCTCCCTCTAACATTCCCAAAAAGAAATCATTGGAATTCCTGTCAGAAGGATATCTTATTTCAAAATGGTCGGGCGAGGCTTTTCTGAATTCCAGTCGAGTAGGAGTTCCCAGACCATCCCGTTTTATATTATGGTGAATCCTGTTTACCCTTGTGATCAGATCACTAAAGCTTTTGACCCCGCTCATATAATCACTGAATATATCCGCAAAATAGGAGAAGGTCTCCCGTCCGAACTCTCTGTACAGGATGGTAAGCTCCGTCTCCGTCTGGTCACTTAAAGCCTGCATGATCTTTGTAAAATCTTTATCCGGATACCAGGTCAACTCAGCGAACACGTTGGTTTTTAAAGATGCCTTTTGGCACAACTCGGTAAAGGAGACCTGGGGATAATTTTTATCAATAAAACGAGCCAGACTGTTAAACATGGCGCCATTCATGGAAGCCCTCCTTTTGAGATTTATGTTATAGGATAGATTTACCCCCTCAATTAACTAATCAGTTTATCGTCTACAACCGAACCGCTTATAAGCGTAGAAAGACAATTTGCTTTAAAATTAAACAGTTTGTTTATGTAAATTATGGCATTATTGATTAGTTGATGAATTTTTGAACTTTAAAGGAACTTTTTAGAGTCCTTGTTTCAAAAAATCCCTAAAAAGATTTTGTCCGGCGGGGTGGAATGTTTATATTACTTTAAAGAATGATGTTCACAAAAACTTGTATGGAGAATCATGTCCACGGGATCTTGCGGAAAGAAGAAAAAAGATAACTTCCCCGACTTAATCAGATTGATGTCGGAGCTCAGATCCAAAAAAGGATGCCCCTGGGATAGAGAGCAGACACACAAATCGCTTCTGCCCTATTTGATTGAGGAAGCATATGAGGTTTTGGACACCATCGAAATGGGCGACGATGAGAGATTAAAGGAGGAATTAGGAGACCTGCTTTTGCAGATAGTCTTTCATGCTCAGATAGCAAAAGAGAGAAGGAAGTTTGACATATATGAGGTGATAGGACATCTGATTGATAAGCTGAAAGCAAGGCATCCCCATGTATTCGGAAAGAAGAAAGCTACCTCGTCAGAGGAGGTATTAAAGAACTGGGAACATATAAAACTGAGCACTATCGGGGTCAAAAACAGATCAGTCCTCTCCGGCATCCCCCGTCATCTGCCTGCCTTGCTTAAAGCTTATCGGGTGCAGGAGAAGGTGGCAAGATTTGATTTCGATTGGAAGAGTGCAGAAGAGGTCTTTCCAAAGATTGAAGAGGAAATAGCTGAACTGAAAAGAGCCTCCAGAAAAAAGAGAATCAAACAGACAGAAATCGAAGAGGAGATGGGGGATATCCTTTTCTCCTGGGTGAATCTTTGTCGACACTTGAGCATCAATCCGGAATTTGCGCTGAGAAAGACCATAGACAAGTTTGTGAAAAGATTCAACTATGTGGAAAAACAGCTAAAGCGAAAGAAGATTCCGCTCAAGAAAGCCGGACTCCCTCTTCTGGATTCTCTGTGGGAGGAGGCAAAGCGGTCAGCGGTGTGAACCGTATGGTTCACACCAACGGATTAAACGGATTTAACGGATGATCAATGGATTCATCCTGATCCCGCCTTTGGCAGTTCGACTTCGCTCACTGCCCTGAACTTGTTGAAGGGCGGGAGAAGGACATGCTTGACCTGCGAAACTGGCATTTCTGACCTTTCTGGCCTTTCTGGAGCTGGTTTTTAAATTTTTTTCCAGCCATCCGGCGGTATGAACCAGATGGTTCATACCAGCGGTGATTAAAGAGGGTTCACCCTGCCCTTCGGTCCTGAGACCTCAGGGTCGAAGGAAAGGGATCATTCGTCTCCCACAAGGGGAGTTTCTGTGCATGCATCATATATTCATCTCCCATAAAGGTGGAGGTATCCTTTTCACCATTAAGGTTATAGTGAATTTGCTCCTTGTGGTAAGAGAGACTATGGGTTAGATCTTTTTCGTCAAGCAGGCTACGCGATACTTGACCTACGAGCTATTTGGCTTAGGAAAGAATTTCCCATCCTGCACCAATCAGATCATTCTCGTCATACTGGTATTCTTTCTTTGAATGAAGCCAGAAGGTTTCATCCTTTTCAATGACTATGCCCCCGAATAAGTTTTTCCCGCTTTGATTCTGTTCTTTAATGTATTTGAATAATCCTTCTGATCGTGAACCCGCTGTTTCTGCCGTTATACCTGCTTTTGTATCAAAAAGACCGATTCGATCATCCTTGTATTTGACTATCCAGTCCACGTAAAACGGAACGTCATTTTCGCCTTCTTTTCGCGGAACAGCGAAAAATGTCCTATCCCGTTCGCCGTTCTTGAACCACCATTCGATTTCATCTTTTTGGTCGTTCAGGAACTTGGCGAATTTCTTCTCGACCGTCGATGCATTGGTTCTTTCATAAAAGGGTTGCATTATAGAAAGATGCAAATGCCGTTTCGTGTGTTCAAACGAATAACTGACCGACGGCGGAATTTCCCAAATCTCATCAATGGCCAATTCTATGGCTCGCTTTTCTACCTCTTCCAGGTATTTCTCTTTAGCAAGATTGATCACATCCAAGAAACGCTGACGATTTACATCCGCCAAAACCACCATCTGTTCATCCACACCTGCATACTGGAATTTCATCGGAAATTCGTTCTTGAAGAATTCATAAATCGATTTGTTTATGCGTCTAATCGACCGTTCTTCGGGATAAAGCGGAGAGAGGGCATGAATGGAAAACTGATCAAACAAATGCTGGATTTCTTCTTCATTTAGTTTCCGTTCAACGGTTTCGCTGGTCCGCGTCGGAAATGCGTCTGTTTGTTCCTCCTGTAGATGTTCAAATTCTTCGTCGGGATTTGTAACAACACCGTCTGTGATTAACTGGTGGGTAATCTGGTCAATATCCGTTGAAATCCTGTTTTTCAAATCCAGTTCTTCTGCGGCTTGAAAAAAGTGTCTGATGAATTTGGGTGCTAGACGTGTTTGCTCACGTTGACGCACCGAGTGACAAGACTGCAATTGAATGTCTTCATAAACATCTTCATTTCGCCGTGAGTGGTAAACGGTGGCGTAACCGTCGGCAATATCTTGATGGATGCTAATATCACTTAAATTTGTGTAGATGTAGCCGACATTGAGATCGTCATTGGCATAGTGTTTTAATTCGGGCATTCGCATAATTCTGCCAACCGTCTGGATGGAAAAAACAATGCTTCGCCAATCACGGAATAAAACCAGAATGGAAGCACGGGGGCAATCCCAACCTAAAGCAATGGCTTGTTTGAAAATCATCACTTCAACAGGACTGTCGTTCCTGGTGATAGTCGCCAGGTTTTCTTTGTCTTCTGATAAATACACAGCAAGCCGGTCGTTATCTACTGTGATGTCGTGATTGTCTTTCAAAATGTCAATAATCTCATCTTTGAAATCCATCTGACCGTGGCGGCGATCAGGCAATTGAATCAGCATTAGCGGATTTACATTTGAACCTTCATTTTCAAATAATTTTGCCAGTTCTTCCCGTTCTTCTAGTGCCTTACGAATCACAAATTCATTGGTGGATTCTTCGGCATCGCTTTTCACTTTCACATCCCCGCTGGGCAACTGCTGAAGAATGGTATTCTTAAAATCGGGATTGATGGCAATCCGTTTCTTTATCATTTCTTCTTCCACCACTTTCTGACGGTAGACCGTTACAATTTCATCGCCGGAAATTTTCGGTGTGGCGGAAACTTCAACCGTCAGTTTGGCATTAATCATCGCAATCAATGCCTGCGTATTTCCGGCGCCGGCGGTGTGGTGGCTTTCGTCAATGATGAGCACGATGATGCGTCCGTCATCTTTTGTGTTCTCAATGACCTTTTCCAAAAAGAATTCCTGCTCATTTTCACGATAATAAATGTTGTCTTCCCGGTTGATACTTTCCCAGTTCAAAAACAGGATTTCATTTTCGCCGATCAATCTATCCGAAAGATCACCAAAACTGACACATTTCAATGCTTTTGAATCATGGTAGTGTTTTTCCAGTTTTTCTTTGCTTTGGGAATGGAGTTTACGGGGAGCCGTCCAGATGAACGAAAATGCTTTATCATCGATTCGATGTTCCACAAGATATTTAAGATATTCTGCCATCGTCACCGTTTTTCCGGAACCGGTAGGGGCTTTGAAAATGATGGTGTGATTACCGCGAAGGTTCAGTAACTGGTTTGATTTGTCCGTCAGTTTCTGAATGGCGTCTAACTGATAATCTAGGTGTTTCATTTGAAAATCCTTTTATATACACGAAGAATGGCGGCGGGGATAGAACAGACCTTTACCTTATGCGGCAACTCTTCAAATTCTTCGGCAAAATCATCATCCCCCAGAGAAAAGATGTAAACGCTAACGGGCTTTTTGAAATCTTTGATCTTTTCTTTGAATTCCGGGATTTTCTGCTCGTCAAACAGAATGCCGGTGTATTTTTCGTTGTTCTTGAAAATTATGATATTGTCTGTGTCGCTCACAGGCTCAAAGGTGTTTTCCTTCAGGCACAGCATTTCTACCGATTGCTTGGTCAGTTTTTCTTTGTTTCTATCGGTAGGCTGTGCGGGGACGAAATCAGTTTTGAAATACTTTAGATTACCGCCATATCCCTCAACAGGGTTTTCTTTGTTAGTAACCCCAAAAAGTCTTATTGTATTGTCTTCCAGTTTTACCTCATACTTATCGAATGACTTTGAATACTTAGTCTCAATTGTATTGATTTCTTCAAGGATTTCTGCAGTTTTAGATAGATCCCTAAATGAAAGTTTTTTATCGAACAACAATGCCGAAATATTACTGTCTGTTTTGTACCCTTTTATGATTTTTTTAACTCTGGGATAACAAACCTTCTTACATATATCCCCTTCATTATTGGTGCATAAAATAACTTGCCTATTACCATCGTCACGCCTATTTATCTCAAAGACTGCCTGTGCTGTGGTACCCGAACCAGCAAAAAAATCAAGAATTACGGAATCTTTGTTGTCTTTAGCAACTGCGTCTAGACACTCTTTCACATTGTAAACTGATTTAGGAAAGGGAAATTCTTCCTCAATAATGCGATTTAATAAACCCGATCCATAAATGTTTGCATAATACTTTTTGTCGTCCCAAACCGTTCTGTATTTGAATAACGATTTTCTTCGCATTATTACTATTTCCCCATTATTCTCTTTACAGAAAAGTTGATCTCTGTTTTTTTCAGCACTATCCCTATTATATACCCATTTTCTTTCAACACCATTCCTATCAATTGGATAGACATGAATTGTTCCATCTTTCTTCTTTATGTTCGAGGATCCAGGATGATAATTATCTTGACAGACATTGCCAATTCCCTCTATTGCTTTATTCTTTACAATTATTGGGTAGAAGCAAGTTCTAGCATCTTGTCTTTCAGATTCATTGCCCCAATCTCTCAAGGGTGACACAAGATCACTATCTCTCGTTGTTTCACCAATTACTGCCATACCTTCTGGAAAAACAAAATATGCAAATTCGTGAGTATATGAGAAGTTTTTGCCCTAGACACCTGCTGGGTTATGGATGATTGTAATACAATGTTTTTCATGAGAAGGAAACAGTTGCTCTAATAGTAATCCCAATCTTTCTTGTTCGTTTTTATCGATTGCGCAAATCAAAACACCATTTGGCTTTAATAGATTCTTTGCAGGTACCAAGCGATTTTTCATAAAAGAAAGCCATTTGCTGTGGCGATACATATCATTGCTGTCTACAAAGTCATTGTTATATTTCCAGTCTCTTGCACCAGTGTTAAAAGGCGGATCGATATAAATCACATCAACGGCGTTCTGATGGGTGTAATTAAGTACAGAAAGGGCGTGGTAATTGTCACCTTCGATTAAAATGTGGGTGGGTTTACCTGGGTCGTTTTGTATGGCTTTGCTTTTGATTTCTTTCAAAACGGGAAGTTGTTTTTTACATTGTTGCACCACTTTTTCAGATTCGCGTTCTTCATCCCACACCAATCCGTATTTTTTCCGCTTTTCCAGTTCTTGGATGCGGGCGATGAGCTTATCCTTTTCCCAGTTCGAATAATCAGGTTTTCTGCGCGGCACTTTCTAATCCTTTTGCTTTTGTGTTGTGTCAGGACCTAATCCTGACACATTTTTCAGTGCGTCCGTCACCAGGATTCCCATTACGGGGAAGAGTAAGTTTTTGACGCAACCTTTAGGGCGTGTTGAAAAAGTCATTTCGTAAAGGAGGCATAGGGTAGGTACAGGATTTGTCCCTATCCTAACTCTAAATCGGACAGCCACAAGGGCTGTCCCTACGAAAACCTAGCCTTTTCTCACCTGCACAATAAGCCACTTTTTCAACAGGCCCTTTAAAGCCCGATTTTGAAAAATCCACTATGTTTGCATTATTCATTATAACCATTTATGCAACCTTGTCAACCTCTTTCCACATTACCTTTTTCGATTGGTAATGTCTGATTTGCATAATTGGCTTTTGGAGCCCAGACGCCCTACAGGCCTGCAGGGGGCCCGTCCGTGCATGGCCAGCAGGCTTCACCAACGCGAAATGCATGGGAGGTGTCCGCAGGATCCTGTGGAAAGATTTCGTGCCCGGAACAGGAAGATACTCCTGTTATCCTTCAGGATGAATCCGACGCTTGAAAAAGAGAAGGAAAGTCCACAACCCAATACATTCTTCTTGATCCCTTCTGATTGTTCCCCACGCGGAGAAAATGATGAAGCCTAAGCTGGTTTTTAGTTTCCCAACGCTTCATTCCCCACTGCCGTATGCCAATAAGGTCGAATAGTCTAAATGTGAGCTCTGAAAAAGTCATTTTTGCGGGGCTGGGAGCCCTTCAGGGTGAATCCCTTTCCTTCGACCCTGAGGTCTCAGGACCGAAGGGCAGGATGAACCCCGCCTACGCGGGACTAAATCAGTTATTTAATACCTAACCACGTAGGTCCCGCCTCAGGCGGGACGAATTCTGGCACTTTTTCAGAAACCTTTAAATAATTGCTTGACAAAACCGATAGCTTATATTAAGCTACCCTAAAATGCAAGTCTTTGGAATCTTCGACCACAAAAATAAAGTTGGGCAATCACGAGGAGAAAAACTTCCTGATCCAAAAAGATTCCACCTTTTCAGAGCTATCAGAAGTTTAGCTGGAGATGAAGATTAATGATTATAAATGTGAAAGATGAAGACATTCAAAAAGTGGCTAAAGAGGAAGGGGTGGATCCAGCCTCTGTAAGGGAGGGAGTGGAAAAAGGAACCATCGTCATTCTCAAGAACAAGCTACACCAATGGGCAAAACCGGTGGGAGTGGGCAAGGGTTTGAAGACTAAGATAAATGTGAACTTAGGAACTTCACCGGACAAAGTCGATTTTGATTTGGAACTCAAAAAGCTTAAGCTCTCCATGCAATTGGGGGCAGATACGGTGATGGATCTCTCCACCGGAGGAGAGATCCGGGATCTGCGTGTTGCGATTTTAAAGGAATCGAAGATTCCGGTAGGGACGGTCCCCATATATGAGACAGTTTGTAAACTGTTTCGGAATGGAAAATCATTGGTGGAGATGACCAAAGGGTCTCTATTTTCTGTTATCGAGGATCATCTCAAATCCGGGGTCGATTTTCTTACGGTTCATT
>Ga0209979_1000138_pt1 | contig 122891 bp, 89 predicted proteins | sample AnhtaG_FD_183114 | JGI IMG/M metagenome (GOLD analysis project Ga0209979, IMG submission 183114) | Deep subsurface microbial communities from Anholt, Denmark to uncover new lineages of life (NeLLi) - Anholt_01485 metaG (SPAdes) (version 2) | ecosystem: Environmental > Aquatic > Marine > Oceanic... | reverse complement strand
CTCAAATTTCAAATTGTACTGTCTCTCTACTATTGGGCGAACCTGCGCAAATGAGTCGAAATTTGGTGTGTTTTTGACAGGATTGACAGGGTTAACTCGATAAGAGAAAAGGAGATAAAAATTTTTTCGATTTTTCGAATTTTGGTTTTAGGGTGCTGCACTTTTGATTGAAAATTCTCGATACTCGATACTCGATGCTAGATACTCGATAATAGATTCACAAGCGACGAATTTCCCTTGACTGATTAGAACCTTTCGGGTATTTTGTCCGTCTAAAGAAGGAAACACCAGTCAGATCAAAACTGCATCGAAAAGAACTAAATTGCTTTTCACGAGGGACGAATTGTGTGGCGGGAATTGCGGGTTTTTGGTTTTGACTTTTGGTGAGATTTGGGGTATTTTGTGGTGTGAAAGATGAAAGCAGGCTTGCCGGAATTGCTTGTGTTGAGGCTAATCGCGAGGGGTCGGAGCTTTCCGAGCAAAGGCTTTTAAGTGAGAAAATGACAAGTTTTTAAAATAAATGGAGAGAGAATCAATTATGACGAGGACAAATGGTACCAGCAAGGATGATTCACAAACTACACGGGAATATCAGGTTGCTGGTAGACGAAAAAGAGCCAATAGGGTGGAGAAGCTACATAAGGAGCCTAAGGAGAGCCAGGAGACTTCTCATGGAGCTAAGCAAGTGGCTCAGGCAGCACGAAAGGTATTGAAGTACGAAGTCAAATTTTTACCTGATAAGCCACTTGCGGCGGAAGACGAGCAAGCTGATCGATTTGGGCATTTAGGAATAGCAGAAAATCTTAGGGATATAATAAAGGTCTGTCCACTTCCCTTTACCGTTGGCCTATTCGGAAAGTGGGGCACTGGGAAAACGACCATTCTTAATCTTTTGCGCAGTAGGCTGGTAAGAGAAAAAGTCCCAGTGGTAAACTTTGACGTTTGGAAGCATGAAGGTGATGCCCTTCGTCGCACTTTCCTAAGAGACATAGTTGCACAGCTAAAAGACCCTAAGTACCTGCCTGACGACTATAAGCTCAGCACAAGGCTCGACAAGGTTCTTGAGACAACGAGACGCTTTGAGAAAATAGATAGGATTACCTTTGCTGTGACAGCAGCGATCCTCTTAGTACTTGTGGTGGTCGGCTACGCCTGGTATAGAATCAACTTGGAGGGTTTCCGTATATATCTATCTGTCGTGTTAGGTGGTTCATTGGTTTCCGGCCTGCTTCTCTGGTTATTCCACCGTATGATTGTCACGGAGGTGGTGACTGAAAGTGCTGAACGATTTCAAGACCCACATGAGTTTGAGAGTGAATTTTCCAAGATAATTAAAAAAGTAGGAAAAAGCTCAGGAAGACTTGTCGTGGTGATAGATAACATAGACCGCTGTGTGCACGGGAAGGCTGTTGAGTTGCTTTCAACAGTAAAGACTTTTTTAGCTAAAGACTCTGATACGGAGGCCTCGAATAAATGTGTCTTCCTTATAGCTTGTGATGATGAGGCTATAAAGAAACATCTCCAATATGTGTACACGAAAAGACCGGGAGAAACCTCTGATGAACAAAGCTCGACTCTGGCTAGTCACGAGACTAGTTTCAGCCCTGACGAGTTTCTCCGTAAGTTCTTCAATGCGTCTCTTGTTCTCCCTGATTTTATTGACACCGAACTTCAAAGCTACACACGGGAACTTCTTAGAGAAACCAATATTCCACAGTTTGATTCAGCAAATCTGGCATTTGTTATTAACGCCGCATTTCGTGATAACCCCCGGCAGATAAAACAGTTCATTAATATCTTGATTTCTCACTTCCTTATGGCTCAAAATAGGGAAGCCGGAGCCAACGCGCTAATTTGCCCGGCGGGTACGATAACTGAGAACGTGCCCTTTCTTGCGAAATTCCTAGTAGTACGTCAGAAGTTCCCGGATATCTACAGGACAATCAGTCAACGGCACTTAGTTCCTGAGGAGTGGGGACAATACGGTAATACTGATTTTAAGGATTTTCATAATGCCACCAAGATGTTTACGGTTGGGGATGTAAGACCTTTCATGTACCTAAAACAGTCTCCAGAAGAACGGAAGATACCCGGTCTACGCCAAATAGAACGTGGACTAGTTGAGAATAATCAGGATGGCGTGTTAAAAGAGCTGCAAGGATTAGAGAAAGAATCAGAGAAAGTTACACATTTTAATAGATTCCTTTTAGACCTGATCGAACGATATCGGCACGTAAAATCGAGCCTGATCAACATACTTGGTTGCTCATTGGCTGTTTCAAAGAATCTTGGGTTAGAACTGGATGAGCAGTTTTACAGGCGCTTCGAGCATCTTCTTAATGATCCCGATGGTCTCAAAGACAGCCTTTGTGTGTTTGAATCCTCGTTAATCTTTGGCGACCTACTTCCTCGGGCGAAAAAGAGATATTCGAATGGAATAATTGCCGAATACGTTGGTTACGTTTGCCTGCCGACAGATCAAAAAGCCCGTGTTAGAATAAATAGAGAAGCAAAAACAGCTAAGGCCTCGATAGGTAGAGACTATGCATACGATGTACTGAAGGAATTTGCAAAGGATCCCAGCCAGCTCAACGACCATCAAAAGAGCCGAGTAAGAAGGGCTATTGAGGAATCATACTCTAATGACATTGAGATTCTATCATTATTTGGGCAAGACACTGAAATGCAAAATGATTTCGTTTCAGAGAAGACAATCTCTGGCTTTGTTATTAGTTTCTCGGATGATGACGTGCAAGACGTTGAGTCTATCCGCAAAAAAGTGCAAATTCTCTTGAAGTTTAAGTTGCTTATTAAATCTAAGGCGGCTGAGGCCATAATAAATAAGCTTGCAGAACTCCTCGACGCTGAGAATAAACGGCCATTTGAAGAGCCAAAAAAGGACCAGATAGCTCCGAAACAGAACCTACTCAATTTGATAGAAGACATTCTATACAGCTTGGTAGATGAGATTAAGGCCAGCAAATTAACAAACGAGCTGCATTTGCTGGCTGTTAAGCTTAACGAAGGCTTCAATGCTCTGCCGGGTTGGAACGAGCGTAGAATATTTGTATTTCCATGCCTTCTACTTGTTGACTTCCTGGCTGCCTCTCACAGATCGAACACTGAGGAGTTGGTAAAATCTTTCTTTACAAACGGGGACCTTGAGAGTATGCAATTCGTTTTCGAAAATGAAAAGCTATCAGAAAAAGACCAAGCCAAGTTGATAGATGCCTATCCTGATATATTCAAGCAAAGGGCAATAGCGAACCAATCTGTGTTTTCCTACCTTTATCCCTTAGCTTCTAAAGAAACTAGACCCGCATGGTTGGTCGAGTTAATAAACACTGATGCAAAAAGGGCGCTGAAGCTATTAGCTAACGAAAATTACAAGACTGACGATGACAAAAAGGTTGTCGAGGCTTGCTTGCAAAAGGCTCCCAACGTTGCTGTTCAGGATAAATCGTCCATATACGGCGCTATAAATGAAATGAAGTGTGCCAATGACGCTGGCCTTAAAGCCACTCTCGCAGGACAAATAAAATCCCTTCTGCAAACGCCCGACCAACAAACTCAAGAAGTGGGCTACAATGCTCTGGATGGTGCTTGTGCATATTTGTCTAACGCAAACAGAAGGGAAATTGCAACCGAGGTCATCGATTGGCTTAGGTCTCCTGAAATATCGGAGCCTTACCAACCACACACTATAAAGAGTGTTATCCTTAGCTGGGAGATCTTATTGGACCCTGCAAAAAAGGATTATATTTATTTCATTTTCCACAACCTGATAATGCCTCGATCTAATTTGGATGCGATTAGATTAGGATTTGAAGTTCTATCAACACTAAAGATTCTTTACGAACAAAATAAGACTCATTTTGATGATGCTTTCTCTGTCATTGAAAGCGAGACAAGGGAAGACATAAAAGCTGAGCTACTCAATGGCGTTATTTCACTAAGACCTCAGAGATCAAACAAGGAAAGTGCACATTTCTGGTCAAGTGTGGACAAATTGCGCCCGGATGCATCTAAGAAGGACACTAGCGCATGAGGCACCACGAGTCAAAAGGTGCATAGTGTACGGGGGCAATGGGTGAGGCCGGTAAAGAACAAAGCGTTCCTGGCGTTTGCACCCCCGGCTAGAGGCCCCCGCACCAAATGACGGCAGGGGCCTATCCTTCGATTACACTCAGGACAGGTTTGGGACGGGGCAGGCGGGGGAAAATCAACGGCAAGCCGCAAATAAATCCTTCCCTTCGATATATTCAGGGTAAACTTATCTCGTGTGGAGGCCAGATCCTTCGACTCCGCTGCGCTTCGCTCAGGATGACATTGAGGCGTCGCCGTGCCGGCGACGGCTAAACAAGCCGCAAATAAATTTGTGGGGTGGTTTTAATTGACGATTTGCTCCGTCAAACAGATGCCGGATCTTCGAGATTGAGGGTTGAGATTCTTCACTTCGCTTTGCTCCCCCCTTCGCTAAAGCTACGGAGGGCAGGCAGGGCAAGCTCTGCGTTTAGAATGACAAATAGGCTTATGGTTTTTTGCTTATGTGCTCTTATGCGTTTTGTCTGGGCATAGCGGTGGCTTCGATTTCAAACAATAGCTCAGGGCGACAGATATCGCAAATCACCGTTACCCACGGCCAGGGAAGAGCGTCCTTGACGTTGTTGAATATCTTCTCGACCTCCGTTGTCTTACAATAGGCCACCACCTGCACGACCTCATCATCGCGACAGTGCATGTCCCTGAGAACTGCGCGAACGTTTTCTATGGTTGTATTTATCTGACCGGCGGCGTCCCCGATATTCGTCGTAGCGCCGTTGGCATCGATAGAGGCAGTTCCGGAGACAAAAACCGTTTCTCCCGCCGGCGTAATGCTGCGTGCGGCCCGCGAGAAGGCCGAGCCGTACTCCAGTGCGCACTGCTGTTTTCCCACTGCCTGAAGGTACTGGGTACAGTCTGTCGGTTCCAGGACAGCCGTCAGGTCCATCGCACAGTTGCATCCGTCAGCGGTGCCCAGGCCAATGCCGGTGCTGGCGGGCATCGATTGGCGGGTCCCTTGTCCGATCAACCCGCGCTCGGTGAAGAACCGTGTCCTGACATGATTGAAGTCGTCATACCATGAGAGAATGTCCTTGAGCCACACCCAGGTGCGCACGACTGAAAGGAAATCGGTCCCGAGCTGCCTGAGAGCGGATTCGGCTTTTTCGAGACAAGCCCTGGCCTGTTCGGTTGCCTGCTCGGACTGCGGAGCAGAGACGCTTGAAAGCGTAAGATATGTGCAGTCGGGGGTGCGAAGGATTCGCCCGCAGGGAGTTCCCTCCAGATTAACCACTTCTGCCTTTGTGTTACAACTGACAGCGTGGACCTGCACGCCGGCAATCGGCCCGGCCATTCCTTCCTTGCCGACCACAGCGCTCGGAGCAACACCATCGTCAATATCTCCATACGCCTGCGACCGTGCGGATAAGATTTCTCCCATCGCTTTTTGAGTTACAAAAACCCGTTCCTGTAGAATACATGCTTTTTTTGAATGGAGTATGTCCCGGATGCCGGAAAAGATTTCCTGCGCCTGCTCCTGCAGTGGCGCATTTTCGCCGGGCGTGGCTGAAATGTAGATTTCAGTCGCCGCGGGGGATTCGACGCTGCGTGTGTCTAAATTTGCAGGTATTTCGATTTTATCGCCCTTAACAGGTTATTCGGCAGCTTATTCAAAACTTGCGCCGCTTCACATAAGTAGAGTAAACCACGCATTCTAAACATCGCTGACAGAAAAATCAAGCTTAACTCGAAATCCTCGGTTTTTTCTTAAAAAGGCCTCTGCTGCGTAAATTATTATATAGGGCTGCAGTAGCGGGTTTTGGCGTGTTATTCCCGTTCCCGCCATTGTTCATCAGGGCCCGGTGCCGGTTTGGCTTTGGGTGCGGGCAGTGGCCGACCTGGGGTCGCGCCGGTAATGGCACTGACAGCAGGTGCGTGTTTATAGTCAAAAATAACTCTGCTCAATTGTTTCGTTTTTATCGGGATTGTTTTTTTGATGAGTTCGGGCATGTTATAAGCTCGGACTAACGAATCATAGAAGGTTGGGTCTTTCTGTGGCAGCACAAACGGTTTGTACACTTTACCTGCCTGGTCAACATAACTGAAGAACGGTCGGGCGAAGCGGCCATCAAGCCTTTTGCTACTAAAAGCAATCCACCGATTGTTGCTTGACCAGCTATGCCATGTATCACAACGAGCGCTGCTTATGGACAGCTTGCGGTGCCGCCCGGTTTCGGTCTCCATCAGGTACAAATCGCTTTTGGCCTGGTGGATTGGAAAGTCGCTGTATTCGGAAACGTTAAATAAAAGGAACCGCCCATCGGGCGAAAACCTCGGCTGCGTGATGCTGCCGTTTACCTGTTGAGCTGAAAGGACAGTCTCCAGCGTGCCCCATTTTCTGGTTTTACAATCATAACTTATTCGCATCAGGTCACAGCGTACTTCGCTATATCGTTCGGGCGGCAGTTGCGGTGCGCTGCAGAAATACAGGTATCGCCCGTCGCGGGACCATTCCGGAAACGTTTCCATACGGTCCGGCTTTGTAATCTCGCCCGTACTGATGACTTGCTCGGAATCGAGAAGGTACAGAGCCAGATCGGCGGCATTGTCAAAAACGTCCCGAATTTCCTGGGCGGTCGAGTGATACATCATGTGATATTTATTGATGGAAAAAGCAATCACGTTACCGTTCGGGTGCCAGGAGGTAAAGCCGACTTTCCCGGGTGTAACTTTCGTTCGAGTGTTTACAGCGGTGACTTTGCCGTTTTGAGCTATGAGCATAGGAGTACCGTAATCCGAAGACCGTATCTGCAGCAGCATATTATCCGGACTGTTATTGAGAAAGCTGTGACAATGGACGCAGCCCTCACCAAACGAACTGTTGTGCAGCACAATTGATTCACGGTAGCTCTCCAGGTCGCGCTGATAAATACCCATATCCTTCCATTGCACACAAATACTGATTTTCCGATACGTCAAGTATCTATCAAGCCCGACACCTGCGATGGTGTTGGTAATGGTCTCGAATTTACTCCATTGATTCTTGTCATCGGCGACGTAAACATCATAAAAGAGCTTCCGGCCATGGTTGATACTTAGCAGCTTTCTCCAGCGTCCGATCGGGATTTCAATAGATGGTCTTCGACTGTAAATGTCGATGCCTTTGCCCTGCTCTGAATATATCCTGACATAGTACCTGGTGCCCTTCTCCCGGATCAGGAAGTTTAATGGCGCAATGTTCGGTGGAATGACAATATCGGTATAGTCAGGGTGAATTCCGGCAGGACGGTCGACAGAATTATATTCTTCAATAACAATGTTCCTGTTATTTGAAGTGCAATACGATAAACCAATCAAAAGTGCACCCAGGACAATTAGTGCGAACAGGTAAAAGAGACGGTTTTTCATAGTTCTAATTCCGACCTGTCTAATAAAAAGAAATAAAAATAATAATAAGTGTCGCCGAATTCTTTTTCCGGTGTTTTTGCAGCGGTTTGCAAATCGAGTTTATGACGTTGAAAATGCTGCATAAACTTTTGGAACCTGCTAATCGTCGCGGTATTTATCCGGCGGCCGTGCAGGTCCACCTTCTTGCCGGTCATTGCCGTATAGAGCAGGATTGCTTCCTCTAAATGCCGGGGTATCCGGCCCTGAGGGTAGTCAAAGTTGTCCAGATATCCTATACTATGGGCAACCGCGGTATGTTGGCCGGTTAATAAAAGGAAAGCCATCAGGTATTCGAATGCCATACGGTTGTGTCTGTTTTTCTCCAGCAAATCCTTCGGTGTAGTTTTGTTGATACTGTCTTCGACAAGCATAAAGGAGCGTATGCGCCGAATTTCCTCATCCGTGGACAAAAGAGGGTCGGTCTCGAGCCGTTGCAGGTACTGTTTTGCCAGGTCTTCGTATAAAAAATCCTTGCTCAGAGCATAGAGGAAGGTGCGCGCAGCATCCGTCTGACCCTTGATAATATTTATCAGTGCCAGCCGCTGCAGGCCCTCCGGATAGTAACCCAAGCTCGACAATGCTTCATAGCTGGCGTTTTCCGCTTCGTTGACGTGTCCCAGCTCATAGAGGGTGTTACTGCTCTTTACCCATATTTGCACCATCAGCTCCTTAGGGAGACGTTTGTCGGGGGTGAGCAGCAAACCGGCATAGTGTTGAGGATATAAGAACATATCGTGTAGCAGCCGACCGGTGTGATAGAGTGCTCTGTTCACATCATGGCAGATAAACATATCGCAGCTTTGTGAGAAGGATTTACGTGCCTGTTGCAGCAGTTCGTCCCACATTTTATGGCGGGCAAAGTAGTCTATACGCAGATTTATTCGGGCAGTGTAATCGCACGTGAACCAAACAGTTCCAGCCGTCGCGATAAGCAGAGTCAGCGTCCCCAGCGTCCAGTTGAGTTTGCTTTTGCGATGATACTCCAGAAACTTTCTCGCCCGCCTGGATTTGCCTTTTTTAGGTTTACGTTTCTCTGTGAAGAGCTGCCAAAGCCCACAGCCGAATCCAACGATTGGGAAGAAGGAAAAAAAGCTAAACGCAAGAATTTTTTCCTTCAAACCTAATTGCGAAGGGAAAGACCACATGAGGCGATAAGCTTCAGTTACGTTCAAATCGAAAACAAATGTATTTGCAAGGTAAGGGATTAGCAGAACCGAAAAAAAACACAAAAGACCAATGAGCCAGCGCCGCTTGTTAAAACACTCGAAAATTCCGCAAAGCACAACAAAAACCAGGTATAATTGGATGGCTGTCGCATACATTACGGCAGAAAAGACCATAAAGACAACGAGTCGGAAGCCGGCGCCCTGCAAAGGCATGCGAATGTAAAGATATAGAAAAAACAGTGCGAACAATAGAGCCAAATTCTCGGCCAACAAAAATGGATAATATCGACCGTGCTGTGCGAGCAAAAAAATGGCCGGAATGAATCGCAGCCATCGCAGCCCACCGCCGCTTACAGTCGTGATGAACTTGTCTGTTCCCAAACACAGCAGCCAGGCAATTGCGGTGATAATCAGAGCGCCCGCCCAGGAATAATAGTAGTAATGGGACAACCTTGCCGCCAGGTATATTGTCGCTTTGCCCGGAAAAGCCGGAAAGTCCGCAAAGACGTTCATTTCGGAAGTACAGATTGGATACATTATAGACTGCCCGTGCCCATGATAGATAAGCTTCGGGTCGAGCCACAGATAGACAGCGAGGAAGAACAGAATGAAAAAGACGAAGCTTCGGATTAACCCGCCAAGGTCTTGGCCGGGACTCCATTTTGCGACAAATTGCAAAATGCGAACCCGACTTGATAGTTTCCGAAGCAAGTTCAGCATTACTTTTCTATCCCACAAGATATTTTTATCGAGAGATTACAATCCCAGTAGTTGAAAATTGAATATTGCCTGTTGAAAAAACAGGAGTCGGAAGTCACAAGTCAATAGTAACCCCTGCTTGTTTCCGGCAGGGGCAATTATATCGTATCTCCCTCACAAACGCATATTTTTTTCTCGCAAACGAACAAGACCCTGCTGCGTAAATTAATATTATAGAGCTGCAGCAGCGACTTTTGTCGTGTTATTCGCGTTCCAGCCATGGTTCATCAGGACCGGGAACGACGCCGGTTTTGGGGGTGGCCATAGTGATAGGCAAACCGGCCGGTATTTTTCGAGAGCCGCGAACAACGCGTCCCAGTTTTTCTCCTGTAACTCGAACGGGCTGGGTAACAAGTTCGGGGACACTGTAAGTCCAAAGGCACGAGTCATAATAGGTCGGGTCTTTCTGCGGCAGCAGTACGGGCTTATATGCCTTGCCTTCCTGGTCAACATAGGCCAGATACGACCGGGTAAACAAACCATTGTCCTTTTTGCTGCTGAAGGCTATCCATCGGCTGTTACTGGACCAACTATGCCAGGATTCGCTCTGGTCGCTGTTAATATCCAGCCGACGGTGCTTATACTGACCGGTTTGGCGGGCAGCTTTGAGGTCCATTATGTACAGGTCGCTGCTTTGCTCGTAAACAGGGAAGCAGCCGTAATTGCACATGCAAAACAACAGCCAGCGGCCGTCGGGACTAATCCGCGGCAGCAGGATGCTCAGGCCTGTATCCTGGGCTGAAAGTACGGTTTCCAGTTCGCCCCATTCGTCGCGGTCAAGGTCGTAACTTACCCGGACCAGGTCGTACTTGACCTGGTCATAGTGCTCCGGTGGCACTGTGTCCCTGTCCGACCACAATATCGGTGCGCTGCAGAAATACAGGTACCGGCCGTCCGCCGACCAGGTGGGATAGGTTTCCAGACGGTCCTTTTTGGCAATCTTCGGCGAGGTCTTTACGGTCTTGGAGTCAACTATGTAGTAAGCCAGCAGGGAATCGAGGTCAACCACGTCGCGAACCTCACTTCTGGCAGACCGAAAGAACAGGTGCACCTTATTGACCGAATATACTGCCAGCCGGCCGCTGGGGTGCCACGAGGTATATCCGAATTTTGTCCCAATCTTGTTAACCACGCCGTCTTCAATCAACAAAGCGGAACTGCCGTAAATCGAGCTGCGGATGCCGATTAACATTTTGTCGGTACGATTATTGCAAAATGTGTGACAGTTAAGACACCCGTTCTTATAATATCCGTTATCCAATACGAGCGATTCGTCAAATTGGTGCAAATTGCGCTGATAAATGCCCATTTCCCTCCAGGCACTATGCGCCGGATGGATCTTCCTGTATACGAGGAAGCCGTCTATGTCCTCGCTTGCGATTCTATTTGTAATGGTTTTGAACCGGACCCATTGGTTAGTTTTGTCCTTTGTGTAAATATCAAAATTAAGTTGCTGCCCCCGGTTCAGATTAAGAAGTTCGTGCCAGGGGTCCTCGGGAATTATAATTTTCGGTGACCGGCTGAAAACTTCGATGGGCCGGCCTTGTTTGGAGTATATTTTTACACAATAACGTGAACCATTTTCCTGCACCAGGAAGTTCAAAGGTGCGATGTTCGGGGGGATGACGGTGCCGGAATAGTCGGGACGGATTCTGGCAGGTCGCCCAATAATTGTCGGTTGACGATTGTCAATTGTCAATTTATTATCCCGCAGGGCGTAAGCCAGTACGCCGGCTGATAATATCACCAGCACTAAACAACTAAAAACTATTGTATGCTTCCTCATTTCTCCTTCCCAGGACGTGCATAAAGGTAATAAAAGAAATAACTGTTGCGGTAATCTTTTGCCAGCTCATCAAAGGCGGCGTCTTTGTTTCCGCCGTAACGGTTTAAGACTTGATTAAAGCCTTCAAACTGCTGACGTGATATTGGATTGAACCGGCGGCCTCGCAGGTCAACTGCTTTTCTCATACTGTGCACGTACACCAACATTGCCTCTTCGTATGCTCGAGGAATCTGACGGTAATCAAAATCGTCCAATCGCTCGGTGTTCTGGATAAATTTGTCCAACCGCTTGTTTAGCATGTACCATGCCATCAGGTATTCGAAGGCCATTCGGTTCCGGCTGTTCTTCTCCAATAGGTCCAACAATATATCCTCAATTTCGAAGCTAAAGAAGCCATAATCCTTCTCCAGCATCAGGGAGCGCAGGTGTTGAATCCGGTCATCTGTTGACAGGTTCGGGTCGGACTGTAAACACTCCAGGTAGTTATTAGCCCAGTCGGCACAAAAGAGGGTTTTACTGAGTGCTCCAAGGTAAATCCGGGCGGCGCCGATATTGCCCTTTACCATATTTACTAAAGCCAGTCGTTTGAGAATTATCGGATGCTCTCCGTATATTTCCATAGATTCAACCAGCGCATTCTCGGCGAGGTTCATAAGACCAATATCGCTATAAAAGTCAAATTTCTTCCAGTATGTGAATTTGTACCCTTCGGCGGTCAGAAACAACGCATCAGGGTGCTGGAGATGGGAGAACATCTCGTAGCTGAGCCGGCCGGTGTGATACAAGGCCCGGTTGACTGCATGGATTATAGGAAAGCTGTCAGGGTAACGGCGAGCGGCCACAAGCACCTGCGGCCACATCCTGTGGCGAGCGTAGTAATCAACCTCAAGCTCGGTTTTTCGCTTGTTATCGTGGGAAAAGAAAACGGCGGCGAAGGCAATCCCGAACAGAAGCAGCGATTCGACGGCATATCTTAATTTTGGTTTTTTTACCCACGAATTGCCCCCGCTGCTTCGCTTTGCGAAGCAAAGCGGCGGGGGTGTTTTTGAATCTTGCTCCTGCTTCCGGCCGGCAGGGGTTGAAATTCGAAATTTTCTCCAAAGCCCTCCTGCGAGTGTGGTCAAAGGCAGGAGCAGGTAAAGTATATAGACTATTACTACCATTCTTTTACGACTTTCATAAGAGATGATTTTCCAGGAGAAAGGTAATAAATCACTAAAGGCATCGATAATACTTACACCGAAGATGAGGACGCCCTCAACGTATGGAATGACAGCGGCTGATAACAAATACAACAGGCCCATCTGCCAGCGGCCTCTGTTAAGCAGTTCGTGAATCGCACAGAGCACCGCAAAGAGCAAATACACCCCGCCGGCTATTGTGTACAGAATTACGGACAGAACCAGGAAAACAACCAGCCGGCCGCCATTCGAAATTCGAAATAGTGTTATTCTCAGGTACAGACATACGAAAAGCAGCGCCGCTGATAACGCCGTTGTGGTGACGAAGTGGTATGCATATTGAGAGTAGATGATGAGCAGAAGAATCGGCGGGACAAAACGCACCCAGCGAAGACGGGGGTAGTTTACAGCTTTTAGAAAATAGCCGGCACATACGCAAATCAACCACGCCTGCAAGGTTACGACGAGGGCCCCCGCCCAGCCAATATGCAAAAACTGGGACAGGAAAGCTGCAGTGTATTCGACAGGGCCGCCCGGGTACGATATGAACTTCTGGAAAAATGCCCAGCCCTTGAAAAAGACGGGGAAGTTTGTAATCACTCCGCCGCCACTATAAATGAGACGCAGGTCGACATCGAGCCACAAGTACAGAAAGAACAGAATAAAAAAGATGAAGCTTCGGATTAGCCCACAGAGGTCTTGACTTGATAGATTCGGAAACCGAGAGCTTCCGGCTCGTGTCCGAAATGGATTCAGATACTGCCATCCCATAAAACATTTCTTTCGAGAGCATGGAGCCAACAGCCATCTACTTTGCTGCGTTTATTGCGTCGGAAAGTTTGAGTGTGCCTTCGTATAAGCTTCTGCCGATTATTACCGCTTCAACCGCCAATTCGGCCAGCTTTTTAATATCGCTTATCTCTCTTACGCCCCCTGAGGCGATAATGGGCACCTCTACCGCCTGGACAAGCGCCTTTGTCCTTTCGAGGTTCGGCCCTGCCATCATACCGTCTTTGGTAATGTCGGTATATATTATTGCCGCCAGAGGCAGTTTCGCCGCTTCGGCTGCGAAGTCCAGCAAATCCTGCGGATTGTCTTTTGTCCAGCCGTGAGTGGCGACCTTTGAGCCTCGGGCGTCAAGACCGAGTACAATTTTACCGCTGAACTTCTCAGCCATCCGGGCGAACCACTCGAAGTCGCTCACGGCTTTCGTGCCGATTATCACCCTTTCGGCGCCTATATCGAGCAGTTGTTTTATGGCGGCTTCGTCGCGCAGTCCGCCGCCAACCTCGATTTTGAGTTGTCCGGGAGCTGCTATGGCTGATATCGTATCGGTATTAACCGGCCTGCCGACCCTGGCGCCGTCCAAATCGACAATATGCAGCCACTCCGCTCCGGCCTGCCTGAATTCCCGGGCCTGCTTGACGGGGTCGTTCCGGTAGGTTATCCGGCGGTGATATTCACCCTGAATAAGTCTGACGCATTTACCGTCCAGCAGGTCGATTGCCGGTATGATATACATCTTCATTGACTATTTGCTATTTTCTATTTATTATTGAGTTAGTTTTAATGCCTTTTCTAATTTTCAATAGTAAATAGTAAATAGTCAATAGTAAATAGTTGGAGAGGTGTCCGAGTGGCTGAAGGAGCCGGTTTCGAAAACCGGTGTGCCCGGAAGGGTACCGCGGGTTCGAATCCCGCCCTCTCCGTTTTCTATTACCCTGTTTTTGTAAGCGCTTAGAATTGCTTGGGTTGGGGAAGTAAGTTCTGGAAATGCCTACCTAACTGTCCTGGAACTGTCCTATTTTCCGAATTCTCGCTGTTGAAGCTCATACTGTCCGGTCGCTATTTCAGCCGGAAAATGCTTTTTGAATCTAAATGACCTTCCTACATTGTGACCTGTTGATGTCTGTTAATCCAGCCTGCCAACATTATAAGAAACATTGTCATGGGCTTCATTTTCACAAACACTCCAAATTTCTCTCCCGAACAAAATTTGTGGAGCATTTTAGCAAAAACCACGCTAAATGAAATTGCGTGATTTTGAGGCCACATGCAAGGGCATCGCACGGTAGAAAATCGGCATGACCTGCTTCACAGGTCTCGCGATGACGTGTTATGTGGGTCATTGCGAAAAGCCCCCCGCAGGGGCGCCGAAGCAATCTTCATTATTTGTTGAGTGAATGGCGCGATTTTTATGAAATGTTATTTAGCCGAAAAGATTTCAATTGGGGTTTGGCCATAGGAATTCTATTCTGTTTGCTTTTTTGGGCAAGTGTCGTTTGGTTTGTATGTAGTTGGCACTGAAAAAGTCGGTTAAAATCGGGAGCACTACAGGTATTGTCCAGAAAAGCATCCTCAGATCCAACCGGAGCAGCCAATTTGTTATAAAGGCCTTTGTCACATCTGGCTTTTACTTCTTCAGTTTATATATAACAATTTTTTTATGGCTCTTTTCAAATTTCTTTGTAAAGATTTCTAAGTCGTCTGCCTTAACCGAATCCCTAAAATCGGGGCATATCTTATCAATGTCCCTATCGATAATCATAAAATCTGCCCCTTTTCCCCTCGCATTATCTATGACTTCTGCATAAGTCTTGCCCTCTAACTCGTACCACTTCGCCCCCGCATGAAAGGATTCTTGAGGAGATGGTGCTACTACGATAAATTCTTTTTGTCCTGCATTTTCCTTTAACCAATATCCAACCTCCCTTTGAATAGCCCGATGTCCCCGGATTGGCCTTAGCCCTCTTGGCAAGCATATAGCCATAACTACAACTAAGATTATTATAGAGAAGCGGCTTACCCTGTCTCTGCCGACCGACAAGCTCTTATCCTTAAATTTCTCTTGTAAACGGTAATCGATTTCCCAAAATCCCGTTCCTGCCCAACATAATGCCATAGGGACGAAGGCGTAAAGATATCTATCGTCTATTGCTGCAGAGACTGTCAACACAGTGATCCTAAGCAGAATAAACGATAAGATATAGGCCTCTCCAATTTCAAACCCTTTAAATCTCTTCCGCCTGATTACACCAAAAAAGAGAAGCAGCAAAAATGCGGGATGATATGCCTTTACCAAAAAAAATGGGATTCGAGGGACATTTGCAGAAATTTTACGTTTTAATACTGACCCTGCTTTTTGAAGAGAAGTCTGATTATCACTGGTTGGTTTGAAGAAGGTATCTGCATACCTCTCTTGGTGAGGGCATATTTGCCATTTTCCTGTCTCTTGATGGACAAAGAATAAGTAAGGGAGAGAGGCTACAATAAATGTAATTAGACAAAAGAAGCTACTTACGAGCTTCCAGCGAATTCCAGTCCTAATTTTAGGAAGATTTATCAACCAAATCCACCCAAGCACCAAAAAGATTAAGGCGAATCCTTCGAATCGTGTCAAAAAGGCTAACGATAACAATAATCCGACCACCAGGAAGAGAGCCCTTCTCCTTTTCTGAATAGCTATCCAGGAAAGAGATGCAATAGATGTTATGAAGAAGAAGTAAAGCGCCTCCGTCAAAACCTCACCTGAAGCCTGAGAGAGATAAGGATGCACAATGAAAAACAATACAGTCATCAAGGCTATCTTTCTATCAAAGATATTTTTAACCAAAAAAAATAGGGGAAAAACTGTCAATGAACCGAAAAGGCAAGAGACCATCCTGCCGGAGAGTTCAAAATCCTGAAAAATATATGAAGCACCAGCGGTAAATACGGGGAAAAGTGGATGCAGAGTGGGACCAAATGCTTCGTGAAAGTTTCCGGCGGCAATCTCCTTAGCAAGCTCCCCATAGGCGCAACCATCGTCGGCAATGCCACGGGCAGTCAATACCAAAAACACCCTCGAAGCGAGGGTGACTAAAAACAAAATTAATATCTCTTTATTTCTACTAAGTAACCTCATTGGCTTTCACCGATTAGCTCATGGAATCGTTTATCTAACTCCTTAAACTTGAAGCCCAGAATGCTCAATTCCTGTGTCAGTTCCTTATTATTTTCTGAAAGCTTAGAAAGTGAAATCGAAAAATAAAGGACTATTAATACAAAAAAAATGAAAATAAAAATTAATAGTAATGTCAAATAATGTATATCCCCCATAGCTTGTTTGCGATTATGTGCGATCCTCAAGCACTTTAACATCCGCACTCTTGCTATCCTTTGGTTTGGAGATTGAAGTGATCCGTATTTTCCGGCTAATAACGGCATCCCTCTCATCCAAAGTGCTTACATCGCCAGCCTCTCCTTCTACTTTGCTATCCTCTTGTTTCCTGGTCCGCTCTAATCTATCAAGCCGCAATTTCATTATTGCCAGTCGTTGTGCAAGTTCAGTCTCCCGCTCAGTTTGTTTGGATATAACTGTTGTGAAATGCAGAACTATACATAGCAGAAACAAAAAGGTTATAAGTAACATTGTGGTCAAGTGTGCAAGTCCAAGCAGCTTTGATATTGTATATATTGGTGTCGGAAACAAACCCATGACCAGAAGCACAACACCTGTCAGCAGCCACAATAGCGCATATTTTTCCCAGAGCCTTCTTCTGCGAATGAGTTCAAGAGTGGAAATCAAAATCCCCATTGCCAAAGCTATCACCAACAGTCGCTGCAGTGTGGTCATTCCATGACCTCCTTTAACATTATCCTTTTCTCAAATCTATCTACGAATACAGCCAGTATTACTTTAATAACATAATAAATGCCTGCAATTAGCGAAATAGACGATTGCCCCGAAGTACGTCCATTCATCGTCACAGGGATTTCTTTGACCCGCAAACCTTCTCGGATGAGAAAGGCGATAGATTCCGGCTCCGGATAATCGCGGGGATATACATGCGAAAACAGGTAAATAACCTTTCGATTGGCTGCTCGAAATCCAGAAGAACTGTCTGTTATCCTCTGACCTGTAAGCAACGTAAGAGCTTTAGCAAGCACCCATTTGCCTGCTTCCCTGACGAATGAAGGCTCCCGTTCGTTCGCCTGTATGTATCGTGATCCGATGACCATATCAGCCTGGTCTTCTATAATAGTGTTCAGGAGTTTATTGATTTGGTCTACAGGATGTTGGCCGTCTGCATCCACCTGGACAGCAATTTCATAGCCCATTCCCTGAGCGTACTTGTAGCCGGTCTGGACAGCACCACCAATTCCCATATTATAAGGAAGACTAAGGACAACCACCCCTTTAGCTTTTGCCATAGCTGCTGTTTTATCTATGGAACCATCGTTGACAACTACTATATCGGCAGAAGGAGCATTTTTCTTAATATTATCGATAACATCACCGATACAAGGTGCTTCATTATAGGCGGGTATTATTATCAAAATCTTTTTGCTTGTCGTCACAATACATCCCTGTATTTAGCTATTACAAACCCTGAATCTCCAGATGCCAATAGCCATACCTATTCCTCGTGAATATTCTCGCAAAAAAGTAATAAATGTCAAGTAGATATATTTAGCTTTTTTTGTGCGTTTGATTAGCGAAAAAGGCATAACAAGCTGCATTATAGCCTGTAAGATTAGAAAAGAACAAAACAAATAGATCACAGACCGAATAAAAAGAAAAGGCAGCAGTAATAATGTCAACAAAGCCAGCGGAGGTTGCACAAAACCTAATAAACCAGCATAAACATCTCCCTTAGACATATCCGGATGGTCCTTATATAGCTTCATTCGCCAAAAGCCATGTTTGAATTGTTGCTTCAGATATCTCAGTAAACTTGTAGGATGGTAATGACCTACTCTTATGTTTTTGTCAAAAATGAGCGTATAGCCTTTTTTGACAACTCTGTATGCGATATCATTGTCTTCTCCGCTGGCGTCCGAGTAGCTTTCGTTAAAGCCTCCGACTTCTTCCAGAATACTGCGTCTATATGAGACATTAAATGCTCCCAGATAGTTCACCTCTTTAGGCATTTTTAGATGTCTTTGTACAATTTCTTCATGGATGCAGGATGCAAACAGACTTTCTGAATTTACAATATCATACGAACCGCCAATCCCTGCGATCTTCTCAGAGGTGTATGCCTTAATGATTTTAGATACCCAGTCTTTTTCTGGAACACAATCTGAATCGGTAAAACACACAATATTGCCGCTGGAAAATTTCCAGCCGAGATTTCTTGCGGCTGCAGGGCCCTTATTATCCTGATATGAATATTTAACCGGATATCGTTTAACAATCTCAGCGGTGGAATCGGTGGAACCATCATCTACTATCAATATTTCAAAATTGTCTTCGAGAAAATTTTGAGACATTAAGGCCTCGATAGTCTTGCTTAGGGTTTTAGCCGAATTATATGCTGGAACAACAACCGAGACTTTCACAGGTTACCCCTCATATCGATTCTATCTGCATTTTGAATCTAAACGCTCACTGCTCTTGATTATTATAGCTATAAATTTGTTCCCCCACCGTCCAAACATAAAGTTGCCAAGATAAAATGCCTTCTTAAAAAGCCAAAATCCTTTTTTACCGTTCAGGTAGGGGTAGATAAACTTATTGAAAAGGGGGACATACTCCTGGCACCACGCGGTGTGGATAATATATTTGAAACATAGGCTTTCACTTAAGCGCTTAACATCGTGCTTAGTAAACCTGTAGGTATAGTTGCCAGGTCCATCCTCATAGGCATTAATAACCCCTAACCAAATAAGCAATCTCATAAAAAAAGAATCTTGTGCCTCAATAAAAATAAAACCTTCCCTTGCCACTCTCTCCATTTCATAAATGCCCTTCATTGGTCTGGCTAAATGATGCAGACCATTATTGACCATGACCCAATCAAAGCTTCCATCTTCAAAAGAAAGGTTTTCAGAGTCTTCAATGCGGCTTGAAAGACATGGACATTCTTTCAGCAATGCTTCTACCGCTACATCCGATATATCCGTGACTGTTACTCGAGCGCCCTGCCTTGAGAAGAATTCAGCTTCGAGCCCCGTACCAGCATTGATAATCAGAACCGTCTTATCTTCTAAAGATGTAGGCAGCATTTGGATAACTTTTATCAGAGGGTAATAATTTACAAAACGTTCTGCACGATAGGACAAATTTTGTAAAACTGTACCGCTACCTTTAAATTCCATGTTGAACCAACGTCTTTGTTTTAGTATATGCTTATCCATTAGTTATCAAAATCTTTGTCCAGGTGGAAAGTCAGATGAAAACTTTTCAAATTGAAAAGATAATTAACATTATATAGACGAACAGTAAGACAGGATAAAACACCCACAATACCACAAGCCAATGGTATTATAACTTACTCACTCCTATTTAAATTATGTTTGAGTACTCCGCTTCCCCGTCGCCATTGAGTACGGCTGCCGCATACTCGTGGCTTTCGTGTAAGCCACCTATCATTGAACCCCATCATTTAATTCTTGCTTATTGAGTTTCTGCCAATTTAAAGAATCATTTGCTTTCCTGCACAGGATAAACCCAGGGTTTGACAAGACAGGTTCCAAGTTTTCATTAAGATAATTTCTATATCTGGAATTAATAAGCACGTAGTCGATATCTTCTTCGTAAATATACTTTGTAACTTCATTGATAAACTCCATGCATAAATCCTCATAAGATGACTTATCAAGGTTTAGGATTTTCAAAAGAAAATTTCGCAAGATGGGGCAATCTATTAATTTCTTATAATAATCATACCTTATTAGCTTGTTGTCAGTTGTGACAGCTTTTGGTGGAATCTCATATGTAGGTTTATGGGTCAACAAGATGAAGGCGTCGCAATTTCTCGTAGTGTATTTTGCGTCCTCGGGAAGACAGGTTGAGTTTTTTATGTAATACGCGATTCGAGTAAAATGTTCATTAATAGCTCCTATTATGATGCCGTTTGAAAAGAAACCTTTAATGTCCTTGATTTGTTTTCTTATGTTATAGGAGGGAAAATTAGTATTCGGTTTGATACCGATCGGCGGGAATATAACAAGGATTATTAGTACGGTTATAATAAGTTTGGCGACATTGGGCTTCCACGTAGAATTGGTGAAGAATGTTTCTACTATTTCTGTGAGCCATACAATTGCAAATGTAACGAATAAGTAAAGAAAAATATATGTAAAAATGTGTGTTCTAATTAGGTAACCAATGTATCCACCCATATTCCTTTTAAAGATAATAAATAAGCAACCAACCAGAAAGAATAGAAGGGTATAACATAATTGCACCAAGATAATTTTTTTCGTAGAATTATCCTCATAATTTCTTTTGAAATAGTATATACCAAGTGGCAAAAAGAGTATTAGTGTATATAGATTAAAAAACGGGTATATCAGTTGAAGTTGTACTTCTAACGAGAACACTTGTTGAAAATTTAGGGGAATTTGTCGCAGAGTATGGATATTCTTGAGGTCGATAATAACCATCGCAGCCTTTCCGGATACAATCTGGTTGTACATATAGGACATCATGAATGGAAAGGCACCCAAGACAAAGCAAAGCATGGGAATGATAGCATATTTTATCTTATCGGTCATATTTTTCTGGGTCAAAATCTGGGTGAAAGAAAGCATCAATACAATGTTTAATGCAGCGCCAGCATGAATGTTTCCAAGACAACCTGTAATTAGATAGATAAAACACATTATGGTTAGTCTTCTTCTGCTTTTTAAGAAAACAACAAGAATCCAAGGCAAAAATATGTTAACTAACGTTTTGGCTTCACTCATACACCCAATTCCCGGGCCCCAAACCTCACTTATCCCTATTCTTGAAACAATGGAGATTAATGAGACTAACAATGATGGATAAGTTCTTTTTGACACATGATAAAGAAATGCATACATGCCAAGTAAGTATATTAACAACTTTGGCAAGACAAGTAACTTGCCTGAAACTATTGTATGGCCGGTAATACGATTCAGGTTTCTGAGAAAAAGTATATATGTAAGGCTATGATTAAATGCTATGTCCGTCCCATTTTTATATTGTGGACGGCTGGCTAACAATGCGAAAGATCGTATATAAGAATGGTAGCCAGATTGTTCATAACCTTTATGTGCATACATGCCATAAGTGGGCTTGTAGTATTGTAATAACTTTGGTTGTACATAGAAACTATAATGGTTGAACAATCCAATATCATAAGATTGTGACTGCAGGATGGAATAGTAAAGGGAGAAGAGGCAGATTATTATGCCAGCAGTCCAATGGTGAACTTTTGTTTTATTTTGTAATTGTAGCTTTTCTTGTGTTTCTATGAACATAAGGTTATTCAGAAGAATACGTATCTTAATTAAGCTTATTTTTAGAGCTTATAATATTTCCGTAAAACCCTGCAAGTTTTTTGCCGAGAACCTCCCAATTATATTGATTTAAGATGCCCAGTATGAAATAAAAGAGTTGCTTTAGACATATTGCTTATAATTCTCTTGTAAATAGAATGCCAGACTGTATTATGCACTAAGTCTACAAGTAAGATACTCTATTTCTTCCTTGCGATAACAATGATTCTGCTTCCAAGATGTATATTGGTCAATTTGAAAAATAAGCATAGAAAGCGTTGGAGTATAGTATTAAGCAAACCTATAACTTTACCAAACATCGGCGAAATGTAAGCAGGCTTTCCAACATAAACTCCTAATACCTCAAATCCTTCACCCTCCATAAATCTCTTTATTGTTTTATGTGTAAAATGATTATAGTGGCGTGTTGGATTCAAGCCAACCGCCTCACTTTTGATCAATTTCTCGAACTTACCTTTAAGTAAATGAAATACTGTGTTTGGTACTTCAACCACAAGAATACCATTGTTTTTTAACACTCTTTTTGCTTCTTTCAATTCACAACTTGGAGATATTGTGTGCTCAAGCATTTCCAACATTACGACTACGTCGTACGAATCTTTTTCGATGTTTGCTTGGCTGAGCGTTCCGCAGATAGTCTTATGCTTTCTCGACTTCGTATATTCGATGAAATCAGGGTTTATGTCAATTCCTGATGTTCTATATCCATGGGTCCTTGCGATGTCCAGAAAATAGCCAACGTTGCAACCAACATCCAGCAAATCTCCTTCTGTTTTTCCGTATTTTCGTAGTAAGACGATGATTTGATAGAGTATGACTTTCTTACAATTTCTATTTTTCTGGTAAAGTCTATCGAAGTCTGTGTATATATTTTGTTGCTTTATAGTCTCTAGATTTGGAATGGGCGTCACATAAACAAAACCACATCTTTTGCACTTTACAATCTTTAACCCCGGGTATTCTGGATATTTTAGAAAATTGGTGCTTTTCTCAGAATTACAAATATCGCACTTGATTCTATCAATTAACACAACAAACCCTCTGTTGCCCTTTGCAACTTATTAAAGAATGTTTTTCAATAACTTTTGTTCTGAGATTTCATAATCTCTTCGTAAAAAATTAAGAGTTTATCTCCAAGAGTTTCCCAGTTATATTCTTTCAAGACTAGTTCGTGTCCTCTGCGGCCCATCTTATTGGCCAAATCCCTGTTTTCTATTAAGGCCAAGAGGCCTTGTGCGAGGGATTCGACATCTGGATCGACGAGAAGACCTGCACCATCTTTCAGTACATAGGCCGGTTCTCCAACGCGCGTTGATACTATAGGCAGACCGCATGACATATATTCATATAGGCGAAGAGGGCATTTGCATCTATTAAGCATGTTATCTCGAAAGGAAATCACGCCAATATCGGCTGAGCCGATCACTGAAGGGACATTCTTTATATGTCCGGTGAAACTGACATCTATGTTTAGTTCTTTTGCCAACTCCTCCGCCTTGGCACGATCATCTCCATCACCCACCATTAGGAGTTGCATCTCGTGCTTCTTGGAAACTACGCCCGCGGCGCGGATGACCATGTCCGCATCTATAATGTCAGGATGGAAAAACCCCATAAACAACACAGTAGGCTTATTGTTATGGCGCTCTAAAGGCTGAAATATCGCCGGGTCCGCCCCATTCGGTATATAGAACGGATCGAATTTCTTATAAAATTGCAGTAATTCCTGACTTGCAACTGTTACCGCATCGGCAGAAGCTGGTACAAGCCATTCAAAGAAATCCATCAGCTTGCGTTTCCAAAGGGGGGAATTCCTGTTAAAGCCCTGGCTGCCCTCAAGATCATCAAGATCGGCTATCCATTTGCAACCTTTAAACTTGGCGGCAAATCCAGCGGGGAAAATATCCGGCATAGGTTTAAAAGTATGAACTATATCATATTTTCCAAGCGCCAAAGCTCTTGCCAGTCCTTTTGATAAATAACCATCCGATGTCATCTTTACAGGCACGATTCCTGTATCAACATCTTTGGTCATCGCTTTTAGTTTTGGTACAGCAACTTCGGGACACAGGAAAGTTACCTGGTTATATTTGGAAACAGCCTTTCCAAATTCAAGGGCGCGCCTCCAGCTTGTGGCGCACCAGGGTAGTTGAAATGTAGGGACAAAACATATTCTCATTTCTTAAACTTGGATTTTATCATTGAAAGACCATATTTCAGTACCAGATGAGGATTCTTAATGGAGCGCATGATAAGCTCTTTTTTGCTGAAATTTCTCATTGCTAATTTACCGCGCAGTTCCCTGTGTTTTGCACGTATAACATCCCAGTCGATTGTATCACAAGCTATTACGCCTCCTTCCGCAAATGTCATTTTCGAATAATCAATATCATCTGGAATAATGTTATGTTCGATGCTCCACTCCCATAATTCTGAACCGGGCAAAGGAAGCGTCATGTAAATCTCAACGTAACCAATGTCGTTTTCATCAATAAAACGTTCGGTGGCTTTAATATCTTCCAAAGTTTCTGTTGGGCTTCCCATCATAAAAAGCCCCCTTACTTTGATTCCAGCCTCGTTGCAGATCTGCACAGCAGTTCTGTTTTCCTTGACGGTGTTTTTACCTTTCTTAAGAAAATCAAGTATTCGCTGACTGCCTGATTCAAAACCAAACTGCATAGAGACGCATCCAGCCTTGTGCATAAGTATGAACAAATCCAGATCTGCGAATTTGGAATTAGCCTGACATTCCCATCTGATGGTATTTAGGCCTTCTTTGATCATAAGCTCGCATATTTCCCTGATTCGTCTTCTATTCGAAACAAACTCATCATCAAGAAATGTAATGCCCTTGATATTATATTTGCCTTTTAAATACTTTATCTCATTGAACACACGTTCAGGGCTATGGTATTGCACAGGGGCGGGATGCTTGGAGTTATAGCAGTAAAAACAACGATATGGGCATCCTCGGCTGGTTATCATAGTTGCAACTCTGTCAATTTTCAGGCCTATAATAGCATCTTTGTCTGACAGATAAAAATCCATGTCAAGCATGTGGTAAGCAGGCATCGGCAGCTCATCGAGGTTCTTAATGTAAGGCAGAGAGACAATTCTGGAATCGATTTTGTTCTGAACGATATCCAACATGGCCTTTTCGCCCTCTCCCTTGACTACGATGTCTACATGCTCTAAAGCTTCTTCGGTCATAATGTTGGAATGGACTCCGCCCATAATGACTTTGGCTTTTAAGTTTTCCCGGACGAATTTTGCGACTTCGTAGGCATCGGGTGCCCAGGGGGTCATGGCAGTTAAACCGACAAATTCGGGGTTATGTTTTATAAGCTCTTTTTCGACATCCTGGCCAGCTATTCGGTCTATTATAACCACGTCAGTATTGTTTTTTTCAAGATAACTGGCTATGTAAGCCAAGTTGAGTGGTGGTTTAGGTATGCTTTTTTTGGCAGGACATACAAGTGCTACTTTGGCCATGGGAAACCTCTTGTGAATAGCTCTTAAGTGGTCTTATTTCTTGTCACTATATATTGCGAAATAGGCCTTTAACTATTCCAAGGCCATATGGCCAGATGATGATCCATCTGGCTAATAATCTCGGAATAGCCAACCGGAACGAGCCAAAAACACAATATGTAAAAACAAAGCTGCCCAATAAGATTAAGGACAACAGTATTAAGCCATATACTTTATGCATAAGAATCGTAACCACGGCAAGAATGGTGGCCAGAGCGACCAAGGGTATAAGCAGCGTAAACCACCATAGAGAATTTCGCATCTTTGTCTTTTTCATCATCACGGTAATTGCCTCGCCAGCCTTGCAGATTTTTCTAAAGAAGCCTCGTAGATCAGTGTTAAAATAGTGGTAGGCGATTATGTTATCGTCAAACCATAATTTATAGCCGGCTTTTTTGAGCATTATGGCAATGTAAACGTCTTCCGCATTCGCGTAAGGCAAGGAAGGCCAACCACCTATTTCCTTTAGCAATTCAGTTTTAAAATAACAATTTCCACCTGCCACACCGCCGGTGTATCCGGTGCTTTCAGTTTCCATTATGAGCCAGTTTTTATATATCCATCCAACAATTGGATTTGATGTTTGAGGGGGATGACTGCCCGTACCACCAGCCACATCTTTAGTTGACAACACGCGTAAGATGTTTTCAACCCAATGTTCTTCAAGTATACAGTCAGCATCTGTAAAAGCTAAAACCTCTGTATTGCAGTGTTTTAGGGCTGTATTTCTGGCGTCATAGAGCTGGTGGCCTTGGTTTTCTATTAGCGTGACCCCCAACTTTTTGGAGATCTTGGCTGTCGAATCTGTGGAGTGGTCGTCTAAGAGAATTATTTCATCAGGTTTGACAGATTGGTTTTGGATGCTTTTTAGGCAATCTTCAATAGTGTTTTCTTCATTTTTTGCACAGACTGCTACTGTAATATCCATAATGTACTACAGACGTAGAAAGGTCCCTTTAATCAAGTGGTTTTTGAACAAATATTTGGAAATATATACTGGGTGTAACAAAAAACATCTTAATGCATCGAGTGGCCGATTTCTTATACTTTTAATTATGTCTTTGAATTCATTGGCCCCTGCGCCCACTTTTAAACGGAAATCATACAAATCATCGGTCGTAAAATCAGGTGTTTCTATCATAGCCTGCATATTAATATAGCCTTTTTCAAGTTCTTCTCCATCAGCTCTTAACAGATAACCCTTTTCTTTTGCCTGGTTGTAAAGAGTGCTGCCGTAATAAGGCTGGGCAATAAAACAAAAGGTGACTGCACCAAGTTCTCTTAGCCTGCACGCGAATTCCACGGTTTTTTGCATATTGTGTTTTGTTTCTCCAATCAAGCCAACCATAAAGAAGCAGCCGACCGCTAAATCAATATCTTTACATATTTGGACCACCTCTTCCACACGTTCTAAATCGAGCTTTTTGCCGACGATATTTTCCAATACATCCTGATCACCAACTTCAGGAGCAAGGTTTATGCCGGTGCACCCGGATTTTTTCATCTTTCTAAGTAACGACTCGTCAAGCGTATCTGCCCTTATTCCATTTGGAGCGTCCCAAGTTACAGGTAGTTCTTTTTCAATAATCAGAACGCAAATCCTCTCAAATCTTGCCCGATTTAAGGAAATGTTATCATCTTCGAACCCTATATTTGTAATTCCGTAGTTGTTTATAAGTATTTCTATTTCACGAACCACATTTTCAGCACTTCGGTATCTATACGTCCGCCCCATGACCTGTCTTACGGAACAAAAATTGCAGGTGTACGGACATCCCCGGCTGGTTATGACCGTTGCTCTGCGTGGATGAAAGCCCCTTGCGCCTTGCAAATATCTAACCGCCTCAAAATATAACGGATATTTTAGAAGATCGTGTGCCGGTAAGGGCAGTTGGTCAAGATCGCGTATCCATTCTCGAGTTGGATTTATGCGTAACCTCTGATTATGTTTATATCCCAGCCCCTTTATACGACTAAAATCCGGCGAAGGGCTTTCAAGCTCGCGCACCAGCTCGAGCATTGTATATTCACCTTCGCCTGTGACAACAAAATCTGTGGACTCCTCTGCAAGTACTTTGTCAGGTATAACTGTCGCGTGCGTTCCCCCCCAGACTACTTTTATATCTTTATTTACTTGCTTGGCTGAACGGGCGATCTCAGTGCCGTTGGACGCATCAACGGAAAGGCTGGTTATCCCGACCACATCAGGAGCTTTGCGTGCGATGATTCGGCTAATATTCTCAAAACTCAGGCCAACATATTTGCGTCCATTATGACTATTGATCTTACGCCAGCCTTCGATCCCGGCATCCAGAATATCAACATCATATCCCTCTTTACATAAAACGGAGGCAACATATGCCAAACCAAGTGGCGGATCAAAAAAGGTTATTCCTTTCCAGTCATCTGGGACGGTAATCGGAGGTTTAACTAACAGAATTTTCATATTTGATTATTCAAAAATTCAGCTACAATACGTAGATTCTTTAGTTGAAGCAGCATCAGGTCATGATTTATAAAAATAATAGCTTTCTGCTAAAGTAAAAAAAAGAAAACACCACATAAAGCTATAGCTTGCAGTACCAATCCATGATCGTCGAAATTTTACCGTCCAGCCGAAGAACAGTATTGAAAGTGTGAAATAAGCGATAAGAAAAGATATACTCATCTCCATTTAAGCCCTTTTATTAAAGCCTTGCTGCCCTCTTTAAAAATTCCTAAAGTCCCTGTAATTCCTCCGCGTTTATATGCACTTGTTAAATAATGCATTACAGATGAAGGTTTCTTTAAAACCATTTGACGTTGCCATTTTCCAACCGCAAGATTACACATTTCTATAATATCTTCCGATGAATAATCAGGATATCCAATCACGGCTGTTGAGCCCCAAAGAGAAAAATCGTCTTTCTTAAGCCACCTGTTTTCCATAACTTGTTTATAAAATCTTGTGCCGGGATACGGAGTAGCTATACTGAACTGGGCTGTATCGGACCCAAGCGAAAGGGCAAAAGCAATAGTTTTTTTTGCTTTCTCCTTAGTTTCCCCGGGCAGTCCGAAAACAAAAGTGGCATGAGTTTTAATTCCTAATTTTTTGCAAGTCGAGACTGTGTGTTTTACATCATCAAGATTAATGTGCTTGGGAATTCTCTTAAGTACTTCCTGGTCTGCTGATTCGACACCAAACTTGATAGCACGACAACCCGCTTCAGCCATCGCTTCCAACGTTGAAGGCAAGACTTTAGCATCTGCCATACAACTCCACTTAACATTGATATTGCGTTCTTTCATGTCCCTGCATATATCAAGAACATGCTCATCTTTGTTTGTAAAAGAAGAATCATCAAAATAAATTTCGTCAGGATGAAAATTCTTAATTATATATTCAATCTCATCACAAACATTATCCGGCGACCTTCTGCGATAAAGAGGCCGACCATACAAAAGCGGTTCTGTGCAAAAAGAACAATTATAAACGCAGCCTCTCGAGGTAATCACCTGCACACTGCGGCCAAAGGCAAAAACATCCACATAATTGTCCAAGGTAGCACTATCTCTTAAAGGAAACGGCAAACTATCAAGGTCTTCAACTACAGGGCCTATTCCTGCTGTAGGATTCTCTTTGCTCGCAACACCTGTTGGAGGTAACTCTTGCTCTCGCCCCGATACATAATTAGCCAAATACAATACTGAAAGCTCATACTCACCTCTTATTGCATAATCAAGACCGTCTTTTAAATGTTGTTCCGGAAGGGCTGTGGCATGGATTCCAACTGCAGCTACCGGCACTGTAAGATCTAGTTCCTTTAACGACTCCAGGTCCATTTCATACGAAGGAGCTGATGTTTCAACAATAACAAGCTCAGGATTGAAATTTTTTGTATATTTAGCTAATTGTTCAGTATTCCACTGCTGGGCAATACAATCTTGAAGTTCTACTTGAAAACCTTTTTCTCTTAAAAAAGATGCTAAACTGGCCAGCCAGAATGGAAAAGGAGCATAACCAAATCCTCCCCCTGTTCTATGTGGCCATCTGCTACCAGCCCTTGCAAATGGACCAGGTGGATTAATTAATAAAATTTTTAACGCCATTTTCTAGTCCTTAATTCTCATAACGACATCAATAAGATAATTTCTATTCATCAGATATATCTATATAAGTAAATAGAAAATACTCGCAAAAACTAATGCTCTGTTACAGCTCAATTGATGGCTGTCATTGCGAGGAAGATGAGAGGATTAAACAACATTTCATATATCCGGAAAGTTAAAGATACTATCGCCGCCTTTTATGTGACTGCAGGATTCACAAAAAGGTTAATATTTGAATTGAAATCTTGAATGATTTTCGACCAGCTATAGTTATCTTCCATAAATCTGATTTCTCTTTCGTCTCTGCCGTATCCGTTTTCAAGTAGTTTCAGTACCATGGACACAAACTGGTCCTCATCAGCAGCTATATTAATATGGTCTCTAAGTATCTCATAATCACCAACATCATTACATACAACAGGTAATCCCGCTGCCAGGTATTCCTTTACTTTGATTGGAACCCTGAAAGAGTTGGCCTTATCTTCGTCCATGTAATTAATACCAATATCTGCTAAATTAATGTATGCTGGGATTCTGTCGTATTTAACAAATCCGGTAAATACTACCTTGTCATCAATGCTAAACTTGCTTATATCTTGCTTAAATTTCTGCAGATAAAACCCGTCGCCAATCACCAGAATTCTTGTGTTCTCCGCACTCTGTAATATCTTGTAAAAAATACCAGCAATTGTTTCAAAACTGGCGGTAATACCAAGTGAAGCAATATAAACAATAATTCTCTTGCCGGTCAATTTAAGTGATTCTTTTAATTCTTCACCTGCACTTATATTTTTAAACCGCTGGCAATCAACCCCCTGAAGTAACAACATTGTTTTCTCCTCCGGCAATCCAATGTCTTCCCTTACATAATCCATTAATTTTGGTGAAGGAAAGCTGACTTTATCAAAGATGCTCGGAAAAAACCGATAGAAGAATTTCATAATTTTCTTCAGTATTCCATCTTTGTAAAATTCATAGTCAAGGTCGTTAATGTGAAGTATGTTTTTTGTGCCAAACAGCTTAGCAATTATTGCTGGAAGACATGAATTTGGAAGAGGTTTTAAAGCAAAGACCAAATCGGGCCGCAATATAATGACTGCAAGAATATTAAAAAGCATTGACAGTAAAATATTCAACGGTAAAAAGGGTACGAAGTCTACACTGTGCAGGTAGTGAATATTTGTTGCCTGTTTTTTAGATTCCTTCCGAAAGCCGCGCTCTATAAAGTAAACCGTATGTCCCATATCAGCAAGCTGCTTACTTATACTCCAAGAGGTTACTGAACCACCACTGTTACTTGTTAATGGACAGATTACTAAAATCTTCAAAAATGAACCTCCGAACCTTGCATAGACGCGTCAAAAATCTTACAACTTTAGAATTGTCTTTCATCCAAGAGTTACAACATATTCTCTTATTGCTTCAACGAGCTTTTTACGTCCTGTACCTGGTTGGGGTATCTCTGAAAAGGAAATTGCCTCTTTGAGCAGGTCGATATCATATATAACCTTTATCCCTTTGCGTTCCTCCAGAACTGTGGCAAGTTCCAGTTGGTGATCATTAAAATGTTCATTAAGCTTTGCTAACCGCGGGACTATTATTATGGGTGTCAAAAACTCAATAGCCTTAACGGTAATTCCTGCTCCAGCGTGTGATATAACGAGCCTAGCCTGACGTACCGTTTCATCAGCTTCTTCTCGCGAAAGATAGTTCTTGTATTCCGCATGTTTGGCAATATAGTTCACTCCGCCCTGTATTATCACTTTTTCATCTATTTCTCCGGCTATCTCATCCATTTTTTTGATCAGCCTCAAAAAGGGCAAGACTGAACCACCGGTACTCACATATATCATATCAGCCCTCCTACGTAGCGAGCTTTTTTTCCATAAGACTTCAGCAAAGATTTCCATTGCACGAAAAACATGTCTGCAAACCAATATACGATTTTACCTGTACGTGATGGAGTCAACACTTGTGCCGCTGATTCAAGGAAAATCAACTTAGCCCCAATGATTTTGCCGATGAGAAAAGCTGGTATTGCAATAACAGAGCCGGTTGAGATTATCACGTCAGGCCTTTCTTTTAATAAAATTTTAAAAAGCTCTGCAAATGGCACTGTCGGAATCGGAATAACCTTTTTTTTCTCACGTATCATATATACATTCGGCAAGTCTATTGCCATTGAACGGTCAACCTCTTTATGAGGAACAATAAAGAATTTTGAATAGTCATTGAAAGCATCTATAACCTGTAACGCTTCTGTGGTGTGACCACCAAGATCGTTTACAAAACAAACTTTTAAAGCCAAATCATTACCTCCACTCTTCAATACTGCAAACGGTAATATTTTTTAATGTGAAGGCTGCAAGTCATGCTCCGGTGACCATCCTTTTTAAAAGATAGTAACCGCCCCTGATTAAATTCGTCGGATCTGACAGCATCTTTTTCGTTATCATTTTTGGCCTCATATAAAATGACCAATATGCCTTTTTTCGCATTTTGACCAGGAGTTCTTCATCAAGCTCACCCATTTCAAAATTAGCCCTATTATCCGCATGTCCTGAGTAATCCTCAACATCTCTTAAGATTTTTCCTTCGCGCTGGACTATATCGAAAAATTCAGTGCCGGGAAATGGATTGGCTATCAAAAACTGCGCATAATCTGTGTCAAGCTCTTTTGCAAAGTTAATTGTCTGCTGCATAGTTTTCTTATTTTCCTGTGGCAAGCCGAGAATATAAAATGCAGCTGTTTCTATACCGATTTTACGGCAATAGCTCACTGTCTCCTTTGCTTTTGAAAAATCAAAGTGCTTTTTTACAACCTTATTAAGATACTCCTGGTTACCATTTTCTACTCCTATAGATATTCTAAAGCAGCCTGACTGTTTCATCTTATCCAGCAGTTCCTGTGTAAAACGGTCAGCACGCATACCCACAGGCGCTAACCAGGGTATGTTGACCTTATTTGCCACTACCTCACTAAAGATTGTGACAGCTCTTTCGATATCCAAGTTAAAACAGTCATCAATTATAGCCATCTGTTTAACATTTAGTTTTTCTATCTGATATGCCCATTCCTTTACAATGCTTTCAGGACTGCGACATCTCCATTTATTTCCAAAAGTCTTTTTAAAACAGTAAATACAGTTGTAAGGGCAACCTCGGGATGTGAGAATACTGCCGGTGCGCCCAAAACCTTTAAAAGCGGGGTTAAACCCAGTATATAATTCCAAGGGAAAAAGTTCATGCGCTGGATATGGAAGGCTGTCGATATCCGAGATAAGTTCCCTTGGAGGTGTAAAGCAAGTGTTGCCATTTTCGCGGTATCCGATTCCATTTACTTTAGAAAGGTCATCCCCTTTTTCAAGCACATCAAAAAGTTCGACAGCCGTATTTTCCCCTTCTCCAAGTACAATGATATCAACGTCTTTGTTTGAAAGCACTCTTTCAGGGATTGCTGTAGGATATGAACCTCCAATAATTGTCACAATCCCGGGTTTTTTCTCTTTAAAAAAACGCAGAAGTTTCTTACAGCTTCTTGCACTTAGAATTGTAGCCGTGATTCCGACAGCATCTGCTTCAAGTATTTCATCTGCAATATCATATTTTGGGTATGCACGAAGATCTACGACTTTTATTTCATGATGATTCATCAACACTGATGCTATATAGGCAAGTCCCATAGGAATCACCACAGTTTCCTCAATTCCATCAACAGGAGGATTAATTAGTAAAATCTTCACGCTCGGGCCTCCTTATATCCATCCTTTTAACCATCGTTTACCATAAGCCGTTATCAATCTGATGAATCGCTTCATTTTGGCAAATGAAGTCAGTGATACAGATAGCATCCTTGTAAGATATTTGGGACGAAGATAATAGTAACGATAGCATTTTCTTATTTTCTCGTTGATATATTCGTTGCTGAAATTAGGCAGGTCCTGATTTGCAGAATGGAAGCTGTTAAAGTCTTCCCATTTAGAGGACCGGAAACAATCCTTATCTTTGAGGAATTCATAATACTCTGTGCCAGGCAAAGGTATAGGGATGGAAAATTCAGTAAATTCAGCATTTAAGTCACATGCGAACTTGTAGGTTCTCTCTATGCTCTCTTTGGTATCCCAGTAGAAACCAAGCATAATACAGTTAAATATCTCCAAGCCTGCCTTGCGAGCATTGTTAAATCCTTTTACCATATCAGTTTTTGTGGTGCCTTTTTTTATTTTTTTCAGAATATCATCGTCGGAAGTCTCGATTCCAAAAACAACCAAATGGCATCCTGCTTTTTTCAACATCCTGGCTATTTCCTCCGTCATGAGGTTGGGGCGAGACTGGATCATCCATTTTAGCCCCAACTTTTCTTTTATGAACAACTCACATATTCTTCGAGTACGCTTATTATCTACATCAAACGTGTCGTCATCATACCGAATAGCCTTGACACCAAATTTTTCCTTGAGATATTTTGCTTCCGCTAAAACTCGCTCCGGACTCTGGACCCGGAATTCGCGTGAAAATATTGTCTGTGGAAATGAACAAAATATACATTCATAGGGACATCCACGTGAAGAAACAACAGTAGCCGTCGGTCTATAAAGAAAAATCGACTCCCAAAACTTGGAAAGATCCACCAAGTCATATGCAGGCATGGGTAATTTATCCAAATCGTCGATCAATTCTGCAATTTCATTCCGAACCAATGAACCATTGTTTTTATAGCTGACCCCCTTAACAGTTGAAAGCTCGGCATCCTCCGCCAGTGCTGTTACCAAATTGTTCAGTGTCCAGTCCCATTCTCCTCTGACTATATAGTCTGCACCTGAGTCAATCATCTGGTCATCAAACGCAGTAGCCATAGGGCCTACGAATATTATCTTTATTCCCATTCGGCCGGCTATTTTTGCCGTTTCCAGAGATGCCGACAGACTAATATGCTCAACCATTATCACAAGAAAGTGTGGCGAAATAGCCGATATTTTCTCCTCTAAATCCTTCAAGCTTATGCCTTCAGTCTGACAGTGGATGTAGAAAACTTCATGTCCCTGTTCTCTTAACACTGCAGCGGCGGACAGATTGTAATAACTATAAACCTGTTCTCCTGTGACACTGGTGGAAGGATGTCTTCTGCCGCCTGTTGATAAACCACTGTCAGGCTGCCAATCCACTGTTGGAGGCGGTTCTACAAACATGACTCGTGCGGCACTCATACTTACCTTACTCCATTGGAATTTAATACTTCAGATAAAACAACTAATCTCCATAAACGCTGGGTATTGTCATTTGTCCCATTAATATGGTCATGATAAAGCTGATTTATTTTCTCTTTGTTAAAATAATCATACAATCGAGGTTCTGCGAGACGGCTGTGGACAAACTGCCGCATTCCATTTCTCATCCATTTTCCGACAGGGATGCCGAAGCCTCGTTTTTTGCCCTTAATTGTGGCGCGGGGAAGGTATCTTGCCGCAACTTTCCTGAGCAGACTTTTCGTTTGAAATAATTTAACCTTACATTTGAATGGCAGTGCAAAGGCAAACTCAGCGAGTTTTTTATCCAAAAGCGGATTTCTCACCTCCAGTGAATTTGCCATACTTGCCCAATCCGTTTTCAAAAGATACCAGTCAGGCAGCTGAATTCGACTATCCAGATACAGCGCTTTCTGAGGAGAATGCGCATCGCCCCTGAATTGTCCACCATAACTAAAAGAATCCTCAAATACCTCTTCGAGGGCGTAGCTAATATCACCTTTTACTAATTGAGACATTTCCTGCGGCGAAAAACAACCGCCTGTCCAGATAAAATTCCTTATTTCCAAAGGATATTTCAAGCTGTTGATAAACATTCTGTTTGCTTGTTTTTGTGATGAATTCCTGGCAAGAGCGTTCATCAAACCATATAACAAGCTATTAAACAAAGGCAGATTCGCAAAAGGGGATATGACATCAGCTGCCTGATGCGCAACATATTTCAGATATCCACCAAATAATTCATCGCCACCATCTCCGCTCAAAACTACCTTCACCTTCTGTCTGGCAAATCGGGAAACAAAATATGAGGGCAGAATCGAAGTGTCTGCCATTGGCTCATCGATATACGATAAAATTGAAGGAAGGGCATCCAATAATTGTTTTTCTGTCAACTTCAGCTGGTAGTTTTTTACGTTCAGATGGTCAGCGGTACCAGCAGCAAAATCAGATTCATCGAAATCACGCTCTTCATATGAAATAGTAAATGTTTCAATGTCGGGGTTTAGCCTGTTAATATGAGCTACGACAAGTCCCGAATCGATACCGCCACTAAGAAATGCTCCAACAGGGACATCAGCCACCAATCTTTTCTTAACGGCTTGCTGAATCAATTCGTCTATTCGGTTAATTGTATTCTCTGACTTGAATGGGTCGGCTTCCGTTTTTGTTTGAGGGTCCCAGTAACAATACTTTTGGGTTCTAATGGCAGAACCATCAACAGAGAATTCAATTAATGTAGCTGGTTTGAGTTTGTAAATATTTTCATAAATTGAGTGAGGCGACGGGACATAACCGTAATAAAGATATTTTATCAGCGATTTTTGATTAACGCTGATATTTTCTCTTACATAAGGAAATGTTAAAAGTGCTTTGACCTCTGAGGCAAAGATCAATACATTATCTTTGAAATAATAAACTAATGGTTTTTGGCCGAACGGGTCTCGTGCAAGTAAAAGTCTGCGGTTTTCTTTGTCCCAAACTGCAAATGCAAACATGCCGTCAAGGTGTTCGGCCATTTGATTACCGTATTCTTCATAAAGATGAACCAAAACTTCAGTATCAGTATGCGTTTTAAACACATGCCCTTTATTCTCAAGCCAGTTCCTGAGCTCCAAATAATTGTATATCTCACCATTGAAAACGGTCAAAACAGTCCCATTTTCATTTACGATGGGCTGATGTCCACCTTGAAGGTCAATTATACTAAGGCGTGTATTTCCGATATAGACATTTTGGTCGCGGTAGAAGCCATTCTCATCAGGCCCTCTTGATTCAAGCATAGACAAGGCTTTCGAAAAGACCTCTTCATTTACTCTGAGATTAAGACTGCCTAAAATACCACACATAGCATGTTCACGCACTGAATAAAAAATAGTGAAGGATTTTTAAATATTCACCACCGATTCGCCGTATTTTTTCCCGTACGGAAACAAGGTTGGTTCTTGCCGAGCACATTATCAATTTAATATCACTGTTTTTGAAAACATTTGAAAACAGCATCAAAGCTCTTTTGCTGTGATAATCAGAAGTCACGATTATTACTTTTCTGAAACCATTTTCCGTGACGATTTGATAAGAGAATTTGGCATTGTCTAACGTTGTATTTGAAATCGGCTCTCTTATTAGATACTCTGCTTTTATGCCGTGAGATATGGCCTGTTCTTTCCAGTTATATTCTCCATTACCTGCCAATAACACTGTACCGGCATATCCCTGCTTATACAGTTTCGCACCAAGTTCTATTCTTTCGCCTTGGCTCTCACCTCCCAGGATAAGTATAGCGTCTGCTTTTTCAGGGTTTTCATTTACAATCAAAAACCTTTCGAAGTGTGGCAAAAAAAATTTCCATATCAACCATACAGTAAGAATAGAAAGTGCCAATGACATCCCGGTGACAACTATCCAACTCATAGCCAATTGTCTCAACGAAGTGGCTGGGAACCTTTGATTAGTCGCTTGACACCCCAGATGCCAAGTCGAACAACTCCCCCAATTCCACCTTGTCTGTACTGGTTATAGAAATGATGAATAACATTCCACGGGTCTGTAAATGCCTTATGTCGCTCCCATCGTGTCGCAGCATACGAAAACATCCTCTCAATCTCTTCTTTAGGATAGTCGGGATAAGAGACAACTACATGACCACCATCGTATAAATTCCAGTCTTCCGTGACTAACCAACCTTTTTCTTTGGCTTCCTTGTAGAATTTTGTGCCGGGAAAAGGTGTTGCGATAGAGATCTGATTTGTGTCTGTATCTAACTCTATCATAAAATCACTTGATTCCTTGGCTCTTTCGGCAGTTTCTCCGGGGATCCCGAACATATAAGTTCCATGGACTTTCATCCCGAATTCGTGAGCGAGCTTGACGACTCTTTTAGCATCATCAAGTTTTATAGGCTTGTTGACCGCCTTTAAGACCTCCGGACTGCCGCTTTCCACACCTATCTTGATTCCCGCACAACCCGCTTTAGCCATTCTTATGAGAACCTCATCGGGCAGATTAGCATCTGCTACACCCCGCCAACGTATCTTCAGTCCTCTATGTAGAAGTTCATCACATATCAATGTTACATGTTCACGATGGATCGTCATGGAAGCGTCATCAAAATATATCTCGTCAGGATGGTACTTTTCCATGACATATTCCATTTCATCAACCACAAGCTTTGGGTTCCTCTTGCGATACACGGGACGTCCAGAGAAGATCGGGACAGTGCAGAAAGTACAATTGTAAGCACATCCTCTTGTTGAAGTGATCCATACCTGATGTCCTATGCCGAAGGAGTCGTGATAAACGTTCATATCCATTAAATGTCTGGCAGGTAATGGCAGGGCGTTAAGGTCAGGGACAGGCTGAGCAATATCTGAAATTATTATGTTATCACCCTCTTTATATGAGATACCGTCTTTTTTTTCAGGCAATTTGCCTGCCTCCAGATATTCTACAAGCTTGACCGTTGGATATTCATGTTCCCCGCGTATCACATAGTCACACCCATCTCTTAGATGATCATCTGGAACATGAGTCGCGTGAAGACCTACAGCAACCACCGGAGCAAGACCTTTGATTTGCTTGAGAGTCTCTACATCGTAATAATAGCTTGGAGTTGATGTTTGGCAGACGATTAAACCCGGAGAAAAATCGTTGACAAGTGCTCTAAACTCTGTCCGACCCATATCTTCAACAACACAGTCCTTGAACATTACCTCATGGCCTTTGTTTTCCAGAAGAGCGGCAGTGTATGCAAGACTGAATGGGAATGCTACAAATGTATTACCGGAGCCTATCCCGTCACCGACCGAACTGGCCCAACGATCTCCATATACTCTCCTGAACTTCCTCCCTGGAGGATTAGTAATCAATACTTTCATAAATTCTTTTCCTTAAATCTTCACCAAAGATACTATTGTTAAGTCAACTTGAGCAAAACCGCAAAAACATATTTCACTTCAGAAGGTTTAATACTCCCGACGATATAGAAAAAAGTGATCAGTAAGGCCAATATGCCATATAGTTTAGTGATTGGAAATGACACTAAAATAAAAGCCAGCAGCATGATAATAATAGTGAAAAACAATGACAGGGTATCGATCTTAATAAGTTTTTTGACCAGGAATAATTGACTCAGGACCGCAAACATACTTCCAAGCAAAAGAATCACACTTCCTCCTATTGCGCCATAATGCCTGATTGCAATATATGCCGACACTACTATAAATAACCACTTAACAAATTCAATCACCGTAACATTGAAAGCATATTGCGTGGCGTTAAGCAATGAACTGCTAATAGCTTTTAACCCTTCGAAATATGCCGCCGCAGAAAGAATAATAAAAATCGGCATCGCTGCTGAATACACTTCTCCATAGACTGTTCTTATGATGACATCATTAAATATAAGTAAAACGGATGCAATAAAGAACGCCATAATATTTATATACTTGAAGAAAGTAATGGAAAGGCTCTGAAGCATTGCGGTATTGCCCTGCGCAAAAAGCCGCGAAAAACTCGGCAGAAGCACTTTTAGGAATGCACCCATGACCACGGAGATTACACCAACTATTTTTGTCGCAGACCCATACATCCCAATTTCATTAGTACCTTTGAGCAAATAAATAAGATAAAAACTAAAAATCAGCGGTATCGATGTCTGGATAACCTTGGAAGCCTTCAAGTAGAAGCCATACACCAGATAATACTTGTGCGGAAAGCTGAACCATGAGCTTGTAATTGTCATACCTCTTACATTGTATCTCCTGGCGAAACACAAAAATACAATTGGCAAAAATATCCAGCAATAAAGAGCCCAACTCCACGCCCAGTAATACAGTACCTTGCTTAAGCCGAATCCGATGGGCAAAAGCACCGCCAGGACAACTGATTGAAGAAGTACGGGCACAACCGATGCAAATATTTCCCAATTAAGTTTGTGGGAACCAATCCAGTATGTACTGAACATTATAGATGTCAGATAAGATACGGTTATAATTGTGATGCTTGTGGTATAGATACTGATTTCCGGAGGGAAGTACCTCCTTAACCCTGCGATAAGACCTATTGCCAGCAATCCAAAAATAATCTGATATAAAGCAATAACCTTCAAGGCGGCCGTATAGCCCTTTTGTCCTACTTCGCTTTCGGAAACTATCTTCGTGTTTGCTGAGTCTCCTGTGAACACAACCCCCAGGAGCATCACCATAGCACTGATTGTAAAGAATGTCCCAAATTCTCCCGGCCCGAGGAAACGGGCAACCAGGACATTGCCCACAAAAATCAAAATACTCATCAAAGCGGTTGAAAAGAAAGAATATCCTATGTTATGGATTAATGTTTTGTAGAACTGCTTATCAGGCATAAATCTCTTAGACTTTTCTCAGTACGGTTATATTTGGGTATTGACGAAGGCAAAGCAGTTGGTTAAGGTAATTCAGCCTGTTTTCAGAATAAGGAATATCACAGTGGCAGCAAAGGGCTAACTGTTGCATTTTTTTGTCGAGCAGGCTTTGCCGGACCTCTTTCACCTTAGCTCCTTTCCAGATCTCGACAAGAGATTCGTGTTTTAAATCACCGATAGTATTTTTGCCCTCCCATTCCACCGTGCAGGGAACTACTCTGCCGTCCTGTAGTATTGTCATATGAGTCCATGGATAAATACACGTAATCGGTGATGAAGCTTTATAATCAGTCAGGTTGGTCCAGTTATGCAAAGGGAGAATTTCAATATCATCAACTATATCAGACCAGCATAAAACAAACTCATCCAGCTCCTTCTTATGTTCAGGGCAGTAAATTATCCGTATAATTATAAAAGGATATTTATAGCCATTCTCCTTCTTATAACGCATTATCGCTTTCAAATTATCGACTATCTTGTGATAATCCAGGCCCGGCCGAAGTGCCCGGTATATCTCCTCATTGTAACCTTCGAAAGAAATCTTTAAAATATCCAGTCCGGATTTGAACATCTCCTCAATCTTCTTATGTGAAAAAAGACTCCCATTAGAAACCATCTGTGTCCGCATCCCTTTAGACTTTGCCATCCTGATCTTTTCAAAAATATTTGGATCAATCAGGGTCTCACCCATATGAACAAATTCTATTTCCATGATGCCGTTATCTGTCGCCTCAGTAATTATCTTTTCAAATAATTCCTGCGACATATTCCCTTTAGGACGTGTCATCTTATCATAAGGACAGAAAACACATGATGCGTTACAGTAGTTGGTCGCCTCAATCTTGAGCACCTTTGGTAAGACATCCAGCTTCAGTTTCCTCCTGGCATACCAGAAAAAGAGGCTGTTAAATATGCCTTTACGAAACATCCTGTCTAAAGGGGTGCACAGTTTTACCAATATTTCCCTTGTATCCATGATCAGCTCTTTCCCCTTAGCAGATAGTACAGTCTTCCCGCAAGATCCATGCACACACCGGTTAGTCTTACCAGTAATGGAAACTTCAGACTTACTGCTTTGTTGGGACAGAGTTCACTACAGCAATAGCATTCAATACATTTCGAATAATTGATAAACACCTTTTTACCTTTTATTTCCATCGCCTTGGCAGGGCAGCTTTCAACACAATTCCCGCACAACTCACATTCCGAATTATTTATGACTGGCCTGCCACCGGTCTGCCCCCTCCATAACTGCCTGACAGCAAAATCTGGCAAAATACTTCTTCTGGCAAAGTTAAAGCGATATGTCTTCTTAAAATCCTGTACTAATACATCTTCAATGTGATTACCCTTAATAGCGATTTTATTTAAATCGGCTTCTCCTGCCTTTCTATTAAAAGCTTTCTCTGTAGTCAATATTTCCAGTGGTTTAAATCCAACAATAGTTGTTGCCACACTGTCAAGTGCCACACCATCACGACTTGCAAGTATAAGTCCTATCTTTTTGGGAGTCCCTGCACTTGGTCCAGCCCCTTCCATACCTATAACTGCATCCATCACACATAATTGCGGCTTTATAGTTTGATAGATATCCACAAGACAATCTGCCATTTCATTTGCTCTCGGAGCTAATACATGAATATCACGCTTGCCGCTACCGGGTATAATACCGAACATGTTTTTTATACAGCCTGTATAATCCATTAAATCATGTGTTTTTAATTTGGGAACATTGATTATACAATCCACTTCATCAATTATTTTAGGGACCGAAAACTCCTTGAGCTTTATATTGTCTGTGTATCGTCTTGTTACTTGTTCTTCTCTATCAAAATTGACAAGCTCTGCACCAAGTTCATTTGCTATATCATAAAGACCTGTATTTTCAAAGGCCAGGTGTGTTTTACCGTATACACCTCCGGATGAATCCCCGATAAAAGTTTTACACCCAAAATCTTCCTGTAATATTTGCACCAATGCCCGGACTACGGTAGGATGTGCATTGATTGCGCTTTCAGGACCCCTGGAGTGGTCCAGAAGGTTGGGCTTAAGCAAGATTTTCTTGTTTTGAGCAAACAAATCATCTAAGTTGCCGAGCAGCTCAAGACTTTCGCGAACAGAAGACAAGACTTCCTCATAATTCTCGTAAGCGGAGCATTTCGAAATCGATACTACTGCTCTCTCTTTAGTTGTCATACTTTTGATATTCATCTTTAAACTAAAATCTACAGGACTTGTTCATCTTCCGCTTCCAGTAGAAATAACGTTATATCTGAGTTTTTCAATCAGCCTTCGAGGCCTCTCAAAACCATAAGTTTTTCATATAAGAGTTATAATTTCTCGCTCAGAAAGTTACAAATAGTCTTGCCGATTAACCTGTGCTCTTCGACATTGAAATGATCGTGAGGAACAAAGCCGCTTTTCTCAGTATGAGTTTTGAAAATAGGCAGCAGATGCACATAATCTATTTTCTGCTCTTCGAGAAAGCTCACCAATATGCGGTCAGGCTTATCCATCTCCCATTTCTGTTTTTTCATGGCAGGATAAGTTTCAAATAATCTCTTCATATGTGATTCGTCGTAATATTGTTCCTGACCAGGCATTAAGACGACAACAAGTCTGGCACGATGGCGTTTTACTTCATCATTAAGCTTGATGATTAATGCTTTGGTGATGTCCCATGCCTCTTTCCACCCATCAGGATATTGTGATGCGTACACAAAATATGCGGTTGGTATGCCCTCATTGTATGAAGTCGGGTCGCGTAGAAGCTTCAGTTTCGAAAGGAGATTAACGATTGACCGTTGTCTTACCAAAAGATTGGCGGCCATAAGAAAGAGTTTCGAATGGTTGGCAAGGAAATATTTAAGGTTTTTTGTTATGCCAGGTTTGGGAATCGGGAAATTTTTTAACTTCAAGTTTTGGCTCTCTAATACAAAATAGGGTTTGTCGGCTTCTATCTTCAGCAAGTAGCCGTTATTCAAGACGTCATTACCCATTGTAAACGCCAATATTACAATATCAGGTTCATATTGATACCCTTCATGGGAATAAAAAAGCAGTTCATTGTCAGTCCCATAGCCCCCTACACCGGCATTTATGACTTCCCAGTTAGACTTACCATTTTTGTTAAGTTCTCTCTGGAGAATTTTATAAAAGGTATCTTTCAACTCGACCTGAAATGCTTCTGCGTATGAGTCACCTAAGACAAGAATGCGTGAAGTACCCTCTTCTTTGAGATAAGTGTGCTCGCTGTCTCGTAAACCTTTGGAGTTAATTTGAATACGGTTCTTTATTCCATAAGTACGGTTAATAAACAGCCCTTTCTTATTAGGCACAAAGCTCCACCCGAATCTTCGGTCAAAACGGTAAAAATAATCTCCCTCAAGGTTAAGCAGACGAATAGCTATTTCTAAAAGAGATAGTGACAAAATTATGCCGAACAATAACAACCCAACTGCTTGGGCAGTCTTCTTTAGTTTTATAAATATCTTGGCCATGACTCTTGCCGGGAATTTTCAGTAAAGTTTACTCTTTGGCTTCACCTTTATCTTGAAAAAAGAAGTAATGCCATATGAATTTCATATATTCGGTGACAACGTTTTGTGTCTCACGGTCGTCTTGCCACCACTTATCATAAGTGGGGTTTTCATTAGGTACGTTGACTACGGTTAAGCCGATACCGCTGTTCTTAAAGAAGTCATCAAAAATGACCATAGCTCTTCTTGTATGGTAGTCTGAAGTGACCACTATTACTGATCTGTACCCAAGAGACTGGACTATTTTAAGACAATATTTGGCGTTTTCATAAGTCGTTTGGGATTCTTCCTCCAGCAGGATTGCATCTTTGGGAACACCTGAGTCAATTGCCTGAAGCATCATTACTTGTGGACAACTTATATTTCCGTATTCTGGTGGGCCTCCCGACAAAAGTAGCTTATTAGCAAATCCCTTTTTAAAAAGACTTATACCATAATCGACCCTTTGTGCCTGAGCATTTCCAGATAAGACTATTATTACATCAGATTGGTTAGGAGTCTGGCTGACAACGAGAAAATCTCTGGCTTTTTCCAGAATAAAGGTCCGGTTCAATATGACCACAATAATCATGATAAAGAAAAGAACGACCAGAGCCCCCAGCAATTGTAAAATTCTTGAGACCAGCTTTTGTAGCGCAGCTCGGTATTTCACTGGTTCAACTCCTAATCAGTCCTTTGGAAAGGCAAATGTGACGTGACTCTTTTAGCTTATAGCCGTTTTGATAAATCGGAGTATATTTCCTTGAAAATATCGTTCAAATCATATTTGTAATCCCACTTGGGGTAATGGTTCTTGAATTTATTTACGTCGCTGATCCACCAGATGTGATCTCCTATCCTATTTGTTTCGCAGTATTGCCAGTTTAGTTTTTCCCCTGTAGTTTCCTCAGTCAATTTAATTGCTTCAAGCATCGAGCAGTTGGAATGTCTGCTACCGCCTGCGTTATAAACCTCACCAATACGGGGATTCTGATAAAAATGCCAGAACATGTTGACAAGGTCATAGCTGTAGATATTATCCCTTACCTGCTTGCCCTTATATCCGAAAACCGTATAAGGCTCACCGGTGATCGCACACTTGATAAGATAAGCTAAGAAACCATGAAGCTGGGTCCCGGAATGTCCCGGCCCGGTCAGGCACCCTCCCCGGAAACATACTGTTTTCATCCCAAAGTACCGTCCGTATTCCTGCACCAGGATGTCAGCCGCAACTTTTGAGGCCCCGAAAAGACTGTGCTTGTTTTGATCTATGCTCATGCTCTCATCTATGCCGCGTTCAAAGAAAGGATGCGATTCATCTATCTCCCACCGAGTCTCTTTCTCGACCAGAGGCAGTGAATTTGGAGTATCGCCATACACTTTATTCGTGGACGTGAATATAAAAACAGCCTCCGGACAGTACTTACGCGTCATTTCCAGCATGACTAAAGTCCCGTTTGCATTGATGGTAAAATCAGTAAACGGCTCTTTAGCCGCCCAGTCATGTGAAGGCTGAGCAGCCGTATGAATGATGATTTTAATATCTTTATTATACTTGCTGTAAATCTTGTCCATCTCTTCAGCTTCGCGTATGTCTGCATCATAATGATGATATCCGTTAACATTCTCTTTCAGATTCTCCGCGTTCCAGGCAGTTGACGCCTCCTCACCGAAAAAATATTTCCGCATATTATTATCTATGCCCACAACCTCAAATCCCTTTTCTGCAAAAAAACGCACAGATTCCGAACCGATCAGACCCGCCGAACCAGTAACAACCGCAATATCCATAAAGTGCCCTCTTTTAACGTTGTGTTAGGAAACTTATCTGTTAATCACTGCAGTCAAACGATTTATTTGCAAAACACAGGTTTCAGTATAGTTTCATATTCTCTAAGCCATTCATAAATATCACTTACTATATCACGGGGATTTTTCGATGGACTCCAGCCCGCCTCCTTCTGTATGTAACGACAGTCGCTTACATAATAGGGTATATCTGCCTTTCTGGTCTCAGGTATTGAGGTAATAGCGATCTTATTACCGGTTATTTCCTGGCAAAACTCCGTTAGCTCACAAAGCGAAACACTCACTTCCCTGCCACCGCCAACGTTAAAAATCTTACCTGAATAATTATCCAGACTTTTGATTTGCCTCTGCAGTAGTGCGTACAGATCCTCGATATGAAGTATGTCACGGACCTGTTTGCCCGTTCCGTTGTATCCTATATAGGCTAATTCTCCCTTCCATAAGTGCCGTGCGACCCATAAAGCGACAAAACCCTGGTCAATTTTCCCCATCTGCCATGGGCCGGTAAGAACTCCACAGCGATTTATTATCCCTCGTATGTCATAAGCGGCAGTATACTCCTGAAGCATTATCTCTGAACACAGTTTTGTCCCGCCATAGAGCGAACGTATCCCACTTAAGGAAAGTTCTTCACTGAACCCATACTCTGAAACCCCGGCAATTTCTTGTCTTGAAGCTAATTCAAAACGAGTTTCATCTTCGTCGTATTTCAGATTATTGATCATGTCCATTGGGTACACTCTGCTGGTGGAAAGAAATATTACGTCCGCTTTCGTCAGACGACATCTCTCCAGGCAGTTTATTGTACCCATCAGATTGGTATTTATAAGATATTCCGGCGATTCATCATAACCGGCTAAAACCGACGGCTCCGCCGAACATTCTATCAGTAAATCAAAATTACCAACCTGCTGCAGGTCTTCTTTGTTGCGAATATCTCCGTGGACAAACGAAACTCCGGCATCCTTAAGTCGCGGCAAATTCAACTCAGAACCTCTCCGATGGAGATTATCAAAAGATACAACTTTCCACGACCGGAACTCACGCTTCAAAAAGCACGCCAGATTTGAACCGACAAAACCCGCACCGCCCGTTATCAAGACCTTCATATCGCCTGACGCCTCTTTACCCATTAAGAATTTCCTTCTATACGGTTTAGCAGGGCCTTGATGGTGTCAATTGCTGAAATAATCAATAAATGCTCTCAGACCGTGAGACTTAGCCTTTACATCCGACCACGACCTGATGTTCCTGAGCATTCTGACCATCTGTTTGGGCCTTAGATAAAACTCCTTCAATCCCTTGTCCACAAGCTGATTTAATTCGTCAACCGAAAGGTCAGGCAAATCTATTATAGCTCGCTGCTCCAGGTCTTCATCTACCCATTGCGGCCAGTCTTGCGGAACAAGATGACCGTTTTCCTTTGCCCATTTATAAAAATCCGTACCCGGATATGCACAGAGACCGCTGAACTGTAGAGTGTCAATAGGAAGGTTCTTGGCAAATTCTATTGTGTCGCGTGCTGTCTCAGGCGTCTCTCCCGGCCCGCCGATCATAAAACAGCCATGTACTCTGATCCCCACTTTACTCGTCAACTCAGCGAATTTTCGTGACTGTTCCAGCAAAATCCCTTTCCGTACATTATTTAATATATCCTGGTTGCCGAACTCAAAACCGACGACCAGCATTCGACAGCCCGCACGTTTCATCAGTTTTAATATCTCGACGTTATTGACATTTGCCCGGGAATTCGCGCTCCAGGATATTTTTAAATTCCTCCGAAGTATCTCTTCACAAATTGCTGCAAGCCTTGGAAGATGCCTCTTTAGCGTCAGGGCGTCATCCTCAAACATGATCTCTTTTAAGAAAGGGAACAGTTTCAAGTCAGATTCTATTTCGTCCACTACCTTTTCCGGAGAGCGTTTCCGGTATTTATGACCACACATCACTTGCGGAAGAAGGCAGAAACTGCATCGGCCTTCACAGCCTCTTCCGCTTACCAGAGTGATAAACGGATAAAGCTTCCCCGCGTCAGGATAATCGTAAGGATCAATATAATGCCATGCTGGAAATGGTAGTTCATCCATATTCTCTATAAAGGGCCGGTCTTCATTGTGAACTACACCTCCGTTTTCTCTGAAAGAGATACCCGCCACTTTTTTTATATCCATCCCTGATGCAAGGTCCCTGAGTATGTAATCATATTCACGCCGTCCTACCGCATCGAGGAAACCTTCGGATTTCGACAGCGTATCTTCCGGTTCTGCTGATACATGGGCACCGACTGCGATCGTTATACAATCATCGCCAAGCACTTCCTTGCACATGCGGGCATACCCAAGATCGGAGTAGATCGAAGGTGTCGTTGTCTGGATCACGACCATTTCCGGCCGGAATCTCTCTATCTCGCTGCGGGTCTGTTCTAATGACAAATCCTTTGCTGCCCCGTCGATAAATCGGCACTCATGCCCGGCTTCTTCAAGTACGGCGATTGATTGACACAGATAATCGGGATGTCTCTGTACCCGGCCTCTTGACTTGGCAAACCACCGCGCCGATTTACAAAAACCGCTGCCGAAAGCAGGATTTAAAAACTGAACTTTCATTGTTTATACAAGTTATGGGGAATTATAACAACTGGCCATGACAACATCTTGTAAGTCTTGTGGGTGGGAGATAAAAAGTGCAATATCGAAATCGGAATATGAACTCCAATTATTGAAATGAATATCCAGCAAATCGGCTGATGCTTGAATATAAAAAACAGAAGCAGGAACTTCTGGCTTTCTATTATTAAACACTACCTTCATAGCTGGAAATTGAGGACTTTACAGACTCCGTCCCTGTGGGTTGTAATATAACCCTTTGAATAAAAAAAGAGTTTTGTTATCAGACAGCTAAGGACTGCCCAATAATATACACTGAACAACCCCAAATCTACTCTGTACAACCTCTCTCAAAGCTTGTCAATCATGGCCTTTATTACACCAGACAGATTTAGTTCTTTTGTAATTTCATAGTCATATCAAATAGGTCCAATTCTTCATGTGTGGGGCACTCCGGTTTGAGAAGCCTCACGAGAACCGGCGGCTTGTCATCTTCCCTGACTCCTCGATGTATTACTAATTTTTTATTTTCATACACTTTCTCGGATAAATGGTAGTCTCGCAGCGCGAACATTCTTGCTGACCGATGGTACCTGGTAGATGATTGCCCTGATTTTTCCGCTTGTGCGTTTTCCATTCGCCAGCTTATCCTCCCTGAAAAAACAAGCACTCTAAGCATCTTTATAATGTTAAAAAGTGCCTGGACGCAATATGGAAAAATCCCCCGCGTTTATTACTTGACTTGCTTATGACGAGAGTCCTTCCTTGGAAAGCGACTCCATTCGGCACCGGTCGCATTATTAGGCCAATAATCCTGATCATATTTCACCCCTAATTTCAAGCAATTCTCACAGGTGAGAAAAATAAGTCAAGTAAAATTTGTGGATCACGCAACATTTTTTCTGTAAATTTTGTTTTGGTTTAAAGCGGTTGTTTCGTTCTCCACGTCCATATTCAAATACCTCTTTCCCGTTTCCCACTCTTCAGTTGTTTCCATCAGCATTGCTCCAACAAGCCTTAGCAGAGAAGCTTCATTCGGAAACAGCCCAGCAACCCGTGTTCGCCGTTTAATCTCTTCATTGAGGCGCTCAAGCATGTTTGTCGTTCGCATATATCGGCGGTGTTGAGCAGACAAAATAAAGACAGTAAATCCTTATGGAATATTTTCTTCCATCCACTCGGCCAACTTCGGAGCACAATCGGTATACTTTTCAACATAAAATTTCAATCGCATATCAGCCTGATGCCGATGGGGAGTACCTTAGTTTGGGTAACAGGGTTAAAGGTTCTCAAACATTCCCTGTGGGATTGTAAGTGGGAAACATCGCATTTGAGGAAAGGTTGCTTCTATCTTGGCCATGGCTGTGTCCCGATCATTAACATTTCGCGCAACAAACTGGGCCGTACCGTCGCCTTGACTGCCAACACCCTTGCCACCGTAAATATGTTCTGCAATGTCACCGAACTCAAGCACTGTGTGAAGTAAGGGGCTTTTTAGCTCCTCGGGACTGTGAGGAGCAACGAATTCATCAAAATTACGCTGGGCTTCAATCATAAGCTTGCCAAGTAATATGGCATCTCCGGTTCCAAGTGCGTGATAGGCTAACCGAATTATTCGCTCGTTTTCTTCACCCAGCGACCTCTGCAGTTTTTTGCTCTTAAGATAAGAGTACTGCAAATCGGACAGGATCTTCACAGTATCCTTTTTCCCAGCCAGGTCGACAAAGAACATGTGAATCTCCCTCTCGGGGAATAGTGGTTCTATGCGAACTGGCGCAGATTTCTGGAAGGTAAGCAATACAGGCGTTTTGCCATATATGCATGCTTGGTCCATTCGCCCACACTGGCTGCCCGTCAGCTTTTCGCCAAGGTAAGCTAATTCCATCAACTCGTGTGTAAATAATCCCAGCCCATAAACCGCTTCGAAAGCTTTGGCCACAAGTATACAGACTGCCGCTGAACTTGAAACACCCTTTTGTAACGGCAGAGCCATAGAGGTAATCTGAATATTGACCCCTCCTGTAACTTTTGGAAGCGAGAACATCTGATACCCGACGCCGGCACAATATCGGAAAAATTCGGTTTCATCTTTAGCTGCTGCCAGTAGTGTCTCCGCGTTCCATGAGCAGCTCATTTGGCGGGTTCTGCCGCTCGGGCGGCCGTAGCCGTCCGGCAACAGTGTATTGACAACAAAACTATCAGATGGCCGGGCAACAGCTGAGAGGGTTTGGTCCGTTCCTATTACAAGACAAAAACCTTTACGAATACCATACTCAGCCGCCCAGTCGCTGTGCTCGCCGAAGAGGCAAAGCCGTCCCGGGACGGAAAGTATAACTTGCTGACCTTCGGTGTTTTGGGAATCTTGTTTTACCATTTTATTTACACCTGACTAATCAAGATAACACAAATAACCATCGATAAGAAATATCACCGGCTTGATTCATTACACCATTTTTTCTTGCTTCTGAAAGCAGCTTGGGCATCCGCGTAGCCTGAAGGAGTTCCCACGTCGTATGCCCGGCCAGCAATTTTATAGAGGAGATATTTCTTCGGATATCTCTTCAGCAACACAGTTTGTGCGGCGGCAAATTCAACCTCTTTACCTGCCTTTCGTGCGGTTGTGCTAACTTGGGAAATGCAGTCGAAAATTTCTGGCGAAAAAACGTAAATACCACAATGGGCTAAAAAGGTGTCTTCAGTCAAGCCTTCCGTCACCAGTATTTGCCGTGCGGTCGCCAGATCAGGTTTCTCTACAAAATAGGTGCAGCAGTAAATGTCTTGCTGGATTTGGACGCCAGTAGCCACACCGACTCTGGAAAGTTCCTCTGTCGATACTAATTGCATGCCGACCATCGCCACTCCATCGGCAGAATCAAATGCTCTGGCTACCTGGACAGCGCAGGGTCGTTGGCCACGATCCTCGATGTATATATGATCGCCCAGGAGTAACATGAATGGCTCCTCACCAATAAAACTGAGACCTTGGAGTACGGCGTCCCCGAAGCCATTGGGCAAGGCCTGAGTAATGTATTCAATGTGCGCAGGTAATTTCCCAAAGCCACCTTTGCGAACAGCATCAAAGTACTGACGCACTATGTCGGTTTGCCAGGGGGAAACCACAATCCCAACGTACTCTACCCCTGCAGAAATCGCCTGTTCACATATCACATGCAAAACGGATTTAATTTGATTTGCGGCATTAACCAGGGGAAACATGCCTTTGGGAACCACGCTTGTAACCGGCATTAGCCGCGTTGCTTTACCTGCTATGGGTATCAATGCTTTGCGAACCACTATACTAATTCCTTATCAATAAGGAAACCCTTTCATTGTAAATCAAATTTACAGGCACCTGCCTTTCACCCAAATGTTACAAATAGTAAGGAGACTGTCAAGCGATTTCAACTTTCTCCTGCTTGGCAGGAAAATCTTGGACGGGGTATGTTTGCGCCCGTGTGTTTTAGAATAAGCTTTGCCTGAGCTTCTATTGTTGACAAACAGGAAGCCCTCTGTCTTTATGAGTCGCTCAGTAACTGCTATTATCGTGGGCAATGATTTTATCCCTACTGTCCTATTACTGTCCTATTTTTGGAGTTACGAATAGTGTAGAAATCGTATTCGAATAGTAACGTATCATATCACTTAATCCATTACAGAGAAAAGGCTTGTGCTCTAAACCCTTGTTTTCTAAAATGTAACAAAGAGAGCAGGTTCGAATTCCGCCCTCTCCGGTTTTTATCCCTTTTGCAAGGTTGTTTGCAGGACCCAATTCTTATCATTTGGCCGGATACAATTCATAGCATTGGCGCTTGAAGGAAAAAACGCGAATCCGAATCAGACCACTGGCTCGCAGAAATTAAAAACGCCAAAACACAAAAAGACCGTGAGCATTTCAAAATGTTTTAGCAACCGCTTTGTCACGACGGCAACACTTAAGCCAAATCTACGTATTTCTCACCGTTATTCAAGGGGTATCATAGCCGGCGGTGAGTTTGAGTACCAATTGTTCTATCGCCACTTCGGCTTTTGTTCGGCCGGTTTTTATCGCATAATCAGTCGCGGCTAATTGCTGTAAGTTGTCGCCGATTTGTTTCAACGTCATTTTTCGCAGTTGTGCAAAAAAGCTGTCTTTGTTGCCCCATATTCGCAGCCGGTTCACAATCTCGTCAGGCCGAACGCCCTTTTCAAGCAGAACTTTGGCGTTGAACATCCTGCGGAAATGAAACGCAAAAGCGCCGACGACGCTGTACTCCGCTGTTCTGTCCTCTGCGAACATATTTCTCAGCCGGTCAATCGCCCGCGCGACGTTGTCGGCCAAGCAAGCGTCAATCACCGAAAAAGCGCTGAATATCCGATTATGGCCAATCAATGATTCTATATGTCGAACGTGTATGACTTTTTCGGTATCTGCAAATGTGGCCAGCTTGTCGATTTCGCTGTACAGTCGGGGCAGGTTATCACCGGTCAGCTCGATTAGAAGTTCGGCTGCATCTTTGGTTAGATTTTTGCCGTGTGCGTCACTGGTATATTCGATAAGACGGCCCGGCAGTTGCCACGCTTTGGGTTGTGCTACGCTGATAAGTTTGCCGACTGTGGGCAGTTTCTTGGCCAGTTTGGTCCGGGCGCCCCAACTGGTTACGGTCAATACAAGTATGCCGGTGCGACACGGCTTATCGAAATACTTTTCGAGCAACTGGCGGTTTTCAGAGACGAAATCGTCTGCGCCTTTTACAACAACAACTCTTCTTTCGGTCAGAAACGGTGCGGTCCGCAGCTCGTCCAGCACCTCGGAGACCGAGACTGCAGCGGCCTCGGCGTTAAAGAGTCCGGTCGCTCTTTGCGATGGCTCTAATAGCTCATCAAGAAGTTCCCGGCACCGGGCGTTGAGCAGAGAGGCTTCTTTACCGGCGATTACATAAATCAGCCTGGGGGTTTTATTTGCCTTGGGGTTACTCATCAGGCCTGTAACATAACACGCCCTTCCGCTGCTTGTCAAATCTCATCTCGAACAGCAGGGGCCTCAAAAGCGACCTAACTATATGGAAAAACCTTAAAGTATTGGAAAAATCTATCGAAAATGAAAAGGACGGGTAGTATTAAAAATGAATGTATCGATGATTTTTCGTTATTATACGGAAAAAATGCCGGATAGCAGTAGCACGGCCATCCTGGCCGTGTTGGCACGGGCTGGAAGCCCGTGTCACCCTAACAAAATAACCAGACCTTGTAAATGGCAACACCCCTAATAGAAATTAAGTCACAAGTCGCAAAGTCGCCGACAAAAACGGTTGAGCTTGTTCGTGACAGCATTTCCACCAAGAAAACTATGCCGACATGTAAGAAATGCGGACAGAAACATTGGCCTTTCCGCCTTTGTGCCGGTAAGAAAAAGAACGAGACGAATGAAAGTAAAGAGCAGCCGGTTTCCAAAATCATTATAAAAACAACCCCGTCCCCTGATGAGAAATTTACGCCGACATGTGAAAAATGCGGAAGGAAACATTGGCCGTTAGACCCTTCCTGTATAGGTAAGAAAGGAATCAGGGCCAAAGCCAAAGCAAAAGCCAGAGCCGAAGCTGAAAAAAAGATAAGGGCAAAAGCCGAGGCAAAAGCTGAAAAAAAGGCAAGGGCCGAAGATAAAGCAGAGGCAAAGGCAAAATTCAAAGCTGAAAGAAAAGCCAGAGTCGAAGCTGAGGCCAGAGCAGTAGCTGAACAAAAGGCAAGAGCTGAAGCCGAGGCGAGAGCGAAAGCTGAGGAAAAGGCAAGGGCTGAAGCCGAGGCAAGAGCAATAGCTGAAAAAAAGGTAAGGGCTGAAGCCGAGGCAAAGGCAAAAGCTGAGGAAAGAGCAAGAGTCGAAGCTGAGGCAAGAGCCAAAGCTGAAGAGAAAGCAAGGGCTGAAGCCGAGTTAAAAGCAAAAGCTGAAGAGAAGGCAAGGGTTGAAGCAGAGGCCAGAGCAATAGCTGAAGAAAAGGCAAGGGCTGAAGCTGAGGCTAAAGTGAAAGCTGAGGAAAAGGTAAGGGCCGAAGCCGAAGCCAGAGCAAAAGCGGAGGAAAAAGCAAGGGTCGAAGCCGAGTTAAGAGCAAAAGCTGAAGAAAAGGCAAGAGTTGAAGCCGAGGCAAAGGCAAAAGCTGAGGAAAGAACAAGGGTCGAAGCTGAATTAAAGGCAAAAGCTGAAGAGAAAGCAAAAGCCGAAGCCGAGTTGAGAGCAATAGCCGAAGAAAAAGCAAGGGTCGAAGCCGAGTTAAAAGCGAAAGCTGAGGAAAGAACAAGGGTCGAAGCTGAATTAAAGGCAAAAGCTGAAGAGAAAGCAAAAGCCGAAGCCGAGTTAAAGGCAAATGCTGAGGAAAGAGCAAGAGTCGAAGCTGAGGCAAAAGCAAAAGCTGAAGAAAAGGCGAGAACTGAAGCGGAGGCAAAAGCAAAAGCTGAGGAGAAGGCAAGAATCGAAGCGGAGGCAAAAGCAAAAGCTGAGGAAAAAGCAAGAGTCGAAGCCGAGGCAAAAGCAAAAGCTGAAGAAAAGGCAAGGGTTGAAGCCGAGGCCAGAGCAAGAGCTGAAGAAAAGGCAAGGGTTGAAGCCGAGGCCAGAGCAAAAGCTGAAGAAAAGGCGAGAACTGAAGCGGAGGCAAAAGCAAAAGCTGAAGAAAAGGCGAGGGTTGAAGCTGAGGCAAAAGCAAAAGCTGAAGAAAAAGCAAGAGTCGAAGCTGAATTAAAGGCAAAAGCTGAGGAAAGAGCAAGGGCCGAAGCTGAGGCCAGAGCAAAAGCTGAAGAAAAAGCAAGAGTCGAAGCTGAGGCAAAAGCAAAAGCTGAGGAAAAAGCAAGGGCCGAAGCCGAGTTAAAAGCAATAGCCGAAGAAAAAGCAAGGGTCGAAGCTGAGGTCAGAGCAATAGCCGAAGAAAAGGTAAGAGCTGAAGCCGAGGCCAAAGCAAAAGCTGAACAAAAAGCCAGAGTCGAAGCCGAGTTAAAAGCAAAAGCTGAAGAAAAGGCAGGGGCTGAAGCTAAGGTCAGAGCCAAAGCTGAAGAGAAGGCGAGGGTCGAAGCCGAGTTAAAAGCAAAAGCTGAGGAAAGAGCCAGAGTCGAAGCCGAGTTAAAAGCAAAAGCTGAAGAGAAGGCAAGGGTCGAAGCCGAGTCAAAAGCAAAAGCTGAAGAAAGAGCAAGGGCTGAAGCAGAGGCCAGAGCAAAAGCTGAAGAAAAGGCAAGAATCGAAGCCGAGGCCAGAGCAAAAGCTGAAAAAAAGACAAGAACTGAAGCTGAATTAAAGGCAAAAGCTGAACAAAAAGCAAGAGTCGAAGCCGAGGCAAGAGCCAAAGCTGAAGAGAAGGCGAGGGTCGAAGCCGAGTTAAAAGCAAAAGCTGAGGAAAGAGCCAGAGTCGAAGCCGAGTTAAAAGCAAAAGCTGAGGAAAAGGCAAGAGTTGAGGCAGAAACCAGAGCGAAAGCCAAAGTTGAAAAAAAGGCGAAGGTAAGGGCTGAAAAAAGTGCCAGAGCTGAAGCTAAAGTTAGGGCAAGAGCCGAAGCAAAAGCCAGGGCAAGGGCTGAAGCTCAGGCAAAAGCAAGAGCCAAAGCTGAAAAGAAAGCAAAGGCCGATGTTGCTGAGAAAGTCAGCGATGCAATTGAAAGTGCCGCAAAAGAAAAGCACTTGCGGTCAGCAGCGAAAAACCCGGCTGTTAGTAGTGTCGGCGCACTTTCAGCGATATGCGCAAAAGATATTATGCAAAAAAATGTCGTCTGGGGCAGTTCGGATGATAGCGTACAGCAGACTCTGACAAAGATGCAGCAGCACGATGCCGGCTATATGATGGTAGGCCGGAATGGAGTGTTGGAAGGTATTGTATCAAGGTACGACCTGACGGGAGCAATCAGCCCTTATCTGCGGCCTGTATTTGCGAGATGGCGCCGACCGGCAGATGACGCCACGCTTCAAATCAAGATTAAATGGGTGATGACCAGGCCGGTTCTTACTATAAACCCCGAGACGCCGCTTCCGGCCATAATGCAAAATATGCGCCGGTTTAGCGTACGATGTTTGCCTGTGATGAATCAGCGCGGCAAAGTGCAGGGCTTAGTAACGGCATTTGACATCTTCAAAGCATTACTAAAACTAAAGAGCAATCCAAACATCTCTACCGCAGACAAAGCGCTTCAGGGCCCCCCTTGGTGTAAGGTGTTGTCTGCTGCCTCAGCGATGCACCGCGAGTATATCACCCCAGCCGTTCCCACCCCATCGTCGTTCTGAGCGCAGCGTTTCACCCGGCCTTTGTACTCACTTATCTTCCTTTCTTTTTTTTACGTTTAGGTTTTGAACTGGATTTCGGCCTGGCTTTCGGTTTAGGTTTAGCTTTCGGTTCCGGCTTCGGTTCCGGCTTTTGATTGGTGTCGGCTTTTTCTTTTGAGGCGTTTACCCCGTTAGAAGTCTGCACCGATGCTGCGGCGGTCTCTTTTGCTGACTTACTTCTAACGGCGTTTACATCTTCGGGACTTATCTTTTCGGCGGCGACGAGCTTGTCACCGGCTTTGAGCTTGATTAAGCGAACGCCCTGTGTGTTTCTGCCAATCGAGCGGATTTTTTCCAGACCGGTGCGAATAATTATTCCGTTGGCGGTTATCATCATCAGGTCGTCCTTGCTCTGGATGGCCTTGAGCGCAACTACTTTGCCGTTTCGGGCGGTTGTTTTTATGTTTATCAGGCCCACCCCGCCTCGGTTCTGCGACCGGTAATTTTCGAGGCTCGTTCGTTTGCCGTACCCTTTTTCACAGACCGTAAGCAGCGACGCTTTTTCCTCGGCGACCACCATATCGACCACGGTGTCTTTGGGACGCAGCTTAATCCCTCTAACACCTCGTGAGACCCGGCCCATTGAGCGAGCTTGCTTTTCGTCGAAGCGTATCGTCATACCATCCCGCGTCCCCAGTACAATATGGTCCCGGCCTGTTGTCAATGCAACGCCAATCAAATCATCATTAGGGTCGAGCTTGATTGCAATGACACCGCTTGGTCTGGGGTTGCTGTAGGCCGAGAGTCTGGTCTTTTTTACGATTCCATTCTTTGTAGCCATAACAAGCTGACGTACGCCCTGTTCGTCGGCATCCTCATCAAAATCGCGCACGTTGATTATGGATGCCATTTTTTGGTCGCCCAGCTTCAGCAGGTTCACGATGTTCCTGCCCTTGCTTTGCCTTGACATGCTCGGGACGTCATAGACCTTCAGCCAGTAGCATTTGCCGCGATTGGTAAATATAAGCAGGTAATCGTGCGTGGAGGCGGTGAAGAGATGTTCTATGAAATCGCCTGCTTTGGTATCTGAGCCGATAATGCCTTTGCCGCCCCTGGCCTGCTTGCGATATGTATCCAGCGGCATTCGCTTTACGTATCCGCTGTGACTTACCGTAACGATAACGTCCTCCTCAGCTATCAAATCCTCGATGTCGAACAGCTCAATCCTGGCGGTAATTTTTGTCCGCCTTTTGTCCCCGTACTTTTCCTTTATTTCATAGATGTCTTCGCGAATGATATCCAGCAGCGCCTCCTCTTTGGCCAGTATTACCTCGTAGCCCTCTATCTGCTCGGTAAGGCCGGCGTATTCCTGGGCGAGCTTTTTCATCTCCAGGCCCGTCAGTCTTTGCAGCTGCATTGTTAAAATGGCATCGGCTTGTGGGCCTGTCAGGAATTGGTCGGATTTACTTTTCTTCCTGATAAAGGCTTTGGGCAGGATTTCCCTTAATGTAGCTGACTCTGCCAGTCGCAGCGGCTTTTTCATCAGGTTCAACTTTGCTGTCGGCGCATCGGGAGATTTTTTTATCAGCTTAATGATGTCGTCGATGTCACTGACCGCCAGTATAAGCCCTTCCAGGATATGGGCCCTGTTTCTGCATCTTCTTAACAGGAATCTGGTTCGCCGGCGGATGACGGTCTTGCGATGCTCAATGAAGCAGTCAAGCATCTGCTTGATGTTCAAAGTTTCAGGTCTCCTGTTAACCAGCGCAATATTGGCAATGGCGAACGTGCTCTGCAGAGCGGTGTAACGGTACAGCTTGTTCAATACGATTTCACTGTCGGTGTCTTTTTTCAGGTCCACGACAATTCGCAAGCCGTGTCGGTCCGATTCGTCCCGAATGTCGGCGATTTCGGCAATCTGGCCGTTATGGACACAATCCGCAATTTTGGAGACAATCGTGGTCTTGACAACCATATAGGGTATTTCGGTTATTACAATTCTTGTTTTGCCCTTTTTGGTTGCTTCGATATCTATTTTTCCTCGGACCGTCAGGTGTCCCCTGCCGGTGGTGTAAGCATCCATAATCCCTTTTTTGCCGCAGATGATTCCGCCCGTTGGGAAGTCCGGCCCGGGCAGCCGCTTGATAATATCCTTGAACCCGCACCGCGGGTCTTCAATCACCAGCAGCAGGGCGTCACAGACCTCGGCAATATTGTGAGGCGGGATGTTGGTCGCCATACCCACGGCAATTCCCGTCGAGCCGTTGACCAGTAGGTTCGGAAACTTACCCGGCAAAACCGTTGGTTCGGTGCGGGTCTCGTCATAGTTCGGCACAAAATCGACAGTGTCGTGGTTAATATCTTCGAGAATCTCCATAGCCGGTGCAGCCATTCTCGCCTCGGTATATCTCATCGCGGCAGGGGGGTCGGCGTCGATACTGCCGAAATTACCCTGCGGGTCAATCAGCGGATAACGCATATTCCAATCCTGGCCCAGACGCACCAGCGTTCCATACGTTGCCTGGTCGCCGTGCGGATGGTAGTTGCCGCCGGTATCGCCGACGATTTTGGCACACTTGCGGTGTCTGCTTCGCGGGCCGAGATTCAAATCATTCATCGCAACCAGTATCCGCCTCTGCGAAGGTTTCAGCCCGTCGCGGACGTCCGGCAGGGCACGCGAAACAATCACGCTCATCGCATAGTTAAGGTATGAAATCTTCAGCTCGTCGAGGATAGGCATATCCTCGATATGTTCTTCGGCTTGCTTGACTTCTTTCATATTTCCTCTCTGAACAGTGTAAATCTGTGTTAATCCGTGTCTAATAAGACGGTGTAAATCTGTGTCTAATTCTTTCGCAAATAGATTACCTGCAATTGGGTGAAAAGTCAAGAATTAGAAATGATTAAATGCCGGCTGAAACCGCTATTTCCGGAACTGCTATTTCCGGTTAAAGCTGGCTCAAAGACCACGCTCCTCAAGTGCCAATCTGGCGGCTTTAGATACATTAGCATCCTTATCTTTGGCCAGTTCCTCCAGCGTTTCCACCGGCGTATTCGGATTTCGAGCCACCGTTATTCTTACCTGTGCTGTGTTATCCTTTGCCAGTTTCCGAAGCGCATCGACAGGTGCGCTCAGGTTATAAGCTACAGTTGCTTTGACCTGCTCGTCTCTGTCTTCGGTAAGCTTTAGGAATATATCAGCAGGCGTATTGGAATTGGCAGCCACACCGTATCTGACATAAGCACTTCGGTCTTTTGCAAGTTTGCACAAGATTCTCACAACAGTATTTTTGTTGATTGCTACACTCTCTCTCACAACATCACTCTCATCACAAGCAAGTTGCTCCAGTAGTTCCCTCGGTATATTTCTGTTGTAGACCACTGACATCCTAACGTGTGAGCTATTGTCGCGGGCAAGATTTTCTAGCACCTTTGTAGAAGTACTTCTATGTTGAGCCACACCCGCTCTTACATGTTCACTTTCATCCCTGGCAAGATTCTCCAGCAGTTCCTTTGGCATGTTGGGATTGTAGACTACTGTCATCCGGACGCGCCAACTCTGGTCACTGGCAAGTTTTCGCAGGAGCCTCGCAGCAGTCTTGCCATTGCCAGCCACTGCTGCTCGCACACCCGCATCGTTGTCCTCTGCTAACTGCCTAAATATGTCCAGAGAGGTTTTAGGGTGTGAGACCACAACCGCCCTGACTCTTGCTTCCTTATCCTTCGCCAGCTCATGAAGAATGTGATCGGGCGTATTGCAATTGCGGGCTAAGTTCACCCTTACGGAGACTTCTTCATCGTGGATCAACTCCACGAGCAGTTCTTTTGGTGTTCTTGGGTAGAAAGCTACGAACTCCCTGTTATGCTTATCTTTGTCCTGGGCGAGTTTTGACAGCAAATCCGCATCGTGGTAAGCCAAAATCGAAAGTGCAGACCACCTTAACCACTGATACTGTTCTGCCTCCATTTCGCGTAATCGCTCCTTCCAAAATGGTACCGGCTTGAAAGGAGCGAATACAAGGTCGTCCGTCATCTCCTCTACCTTATAAACAGCCCGATATTTGCATAGCGAAAGCTCCTTATCTTTCGTCAGCCCCAGCGCTTCCCAGGTGAGAGGAAGTTCTTTACCAGCAGCCTTGCGATATGTGCCATACTCAGGGTCCCGGTAACGCATTGTGTAAACACTAAATCCGTAAGGGATATTCTCTTCTATTGAAAATCCAGCCTGCTTATGCTCGCTTTTTACCACCATAGGCGCATCGGCCAAAAGGTACAAAAGCACTTCCGTCTTGCCGGCGTTGACGGAGGATATCTTGAGAGGATAGACCATTTCCTTTGCAGCGAAGGTAAAGCGAATGGGCTGGAGTTCGCCGCTCTTGAGCTTCTTGACCTCATCGCTTTCCAGTGCCTTACGGTCAATCCGCATAGCTACATATACCCATTTCTTCTTCGTGTAGTGCGCGAGCACGTCTTTGCGCTTTTCGGGAAAAGCATAGCCGTTGTTGTTCAGCCACTCACCGAGTGCACCTGCGTCACTCGCTGCAAGAATGGCAATGTCATAGACGCCTACTATCTTTCGTTCGAGAACTGTTACCTTTGCTTCCGCCTCGGCCCCTGCGTCTTTGCCACGGTATCCCCACCGCCGGCGCAATTGCGTGTAGAGACTTATCTCGGCAAACGGGCTTTTGTCGGCATCGATGGCTGAAACCTTCGGCTTGGCCGGCAGAGGCACAATCCACGCGAAGTCCTCCGCAGCTCCTTCGTACTTGACCTGAAGGACCATTATCTCTTTGCCCTTTTTCCAGTAGATGATAGCTTTTTGAGTAGGCTCATTCAGGTCCGCGCCTTTACTCCAGACAAAGCAGCCGTCGGCGTAAAGACCCGCAGTCAAAAGCAGCACAATTAGTGGAACAAATATGATATGTCGATTGGACAGCATAACTTTTCGCCGTATCTTAAACATAAAAAACTGACTACTAATTTGGACGCAGCAACCGGCAGAAAGGTTCACAAAAATAACAATTTTTACAAACCTTTTACATTCTAAGCCAACCGGGACAAAAGTTAAGAAGTTGCTATGCTTAAATAGCGGCTAAAGGCAAAAAAGGCCGCAAGTTCCGATTAAATCGGGACTCACAGCCCTGATAATTCGTCATCCTGAGTCTCTCCGTTTGTCATCCTGAGGCGAAGCCGAAGGATATCACTCCCAAATAATCAATCCTCAAAGCCCTAACAGACGGTTACTGGCAAACTCCCGCAAGGCTGAAACGGTTGTGTAATAATCTGTCAAATCGTTCGTAGTTTATTATGGTGCGTACCAGCTCGTTTCTACAAACCACTTCTGTGCAAACAAGGCAAAGTCAACCATATTGACAATTCCGTTTCTATCTAAATCACCGGGCCGCTTGCTGTCGCTGCTTAGCCAATCTTCTACCTGTGCTGCTAAATCATCCAGGTTGACAATCCCGTCATTGGTCAGGTCAGCCAGAATGGCCCAGCCGGCCGGTGTTTTACTCGCTTCGGCTGTCCCGCCGTAAGCACCCATATTTACCCGGACGTTATTAGCATCGCGCAGCTCTGCCGCCAGTGGCGCACCAGGATTGCCGGCATCGATGCAGGGACTCGTCATCTCATCCTGAACCCAGCTTTGGCTATTCGGGTCCCAGCAGCCCGCCTCCGATTTCAAATGATAATCGCCATCAACCCAAACAGCGTTCGGGTCATTCGGCTCAACTATAATATTTGGGTCATTAACATCGGCCCAATATCCCAGCTCAACAAAGCACGGGTCAGCGTCAATATTGCCGATACCCCAAATCAGCCCTTCACACGGGTCATAAACTCCCGTCCGACCGCCCTCAAGGTCGCAGTAAGTTACTACCGGCGTACCACTGGAAACATATATTTCGTCAGGCGTATCAGCCCAAAGAATGCAGCTGGTCAATGTCGGGCTGCTGCTCACGTTGTACATCCCGCCGCCGTTGGCATCGGCGGCATTTCCACTAAAGGTGCAGTTGGTCAGCAGAGGACTGCTGTTGGAATCATTGGACATCCCGCCGCCGTTGGCATCGGCGGCATTTCCACTAAAGGCGCAGTTGGTCAGCATAGGACTGCTGTTGGAATCATTGTACATCCCGCCGCCATTGGCATCGGCGGCATTTCCACTAAAGGCGCAGTTGGTCAGCATAGGACTGCTGTTGGAATCATTGGACATCCCGCCACCGTCCCAGGCCGAGTTGCTGGTGAACGTGCAGCTGGTCAGCATAGGACTGCTGTTGGAATCATTGGACATCCCGCCACCGTTCTCAGCCGCCGAGTTCCCGCTGAATGTGCAGCTGACCAGTGTAGGATTGCTGTTGTGGTTCCACATCCCACCACCGTTTTCAACTGCTGAATTCTCACTGAAGGTGCAGTTCGTCAGCGTCGGGCTGCTGGCGCCAGAGTTGCACATGCCACCACCGCCGTAGCCGACGCCATAGCTTTGTGCTGAGTTTCCACTGAAAGTGCAGTTAATTAACGTGGGACTGCCGGAGTCATTGTACATCCCGCCGCCCTCCCATGCCGAGTTGCTGGTGAACGTGCAGCTGGTCAGTGTCGGGCTGCTATGGTAGTTGGCCATCCCACTGCCGTAGTTGCCGGTGAACGTGCAGTCGACCAGCATCGAGTTACTATCGTTTTCATTGTCCATCCCCCCGCTTCCAAGAGCTGCGTTTCCGCTGAACGTGCAGCTGGTCAGCGTCGGACTGCTGGAGAATCGATTGGACAGGCCACTGCCGTATTCTGCCAGGTTTCCGCTGAACGTGCAGCTGGTTAGCGTCGGGCTGCCGGAATCGTTGTACATTCCACCGCCGTAGCAGCAGGGGTCCGGGTGTGATCCGTCGGCGTTGCCAGCGGTAATGGTGAAGCCATCGAGGACGGCGTTCGCATCGGTCCCGCTGCCGGTAACGACGTGGTAGCTGTTCTTTGCTCGGGTAGGTTCAGTTAGTAAATCACAAGGGTCGTTTACCTCTACGTCATTGCCGTCGAGGTCGCCGCTCAGGATCGTTACATAAAGGTCTACATCCCGCGCATTGGGGTCTGGTTGGCCGAAGCCGGCGTAGCCGCCCTTAATAGCTGCGCCATTTATGAGCTGAAATGTGGCCGTCCGGTCGCCGCTCCCGTTTGGGTCGCTACCGTTTGCATCAGGAGTGTAAATGCCCTCGGCAACCCGGATTTCATCGCCGGATATAGTTACGTCCAGTGCGTCCTGCAGGAAGTTAAAGGCATCATCCCAGCTCAAGCCGTCATTTGCACCAGTGGCGTTGGCGTCAACATAAATGGTAACAAGCACCTCGCGATAATACTCGTACGCGCCAATGTCCACGATAGGCCGCGTGCCGTTGCCGGTATCGATAGTGAATGGGTCATCCACGAAGCGCAGCTCACTGTTGAGGTCGGTCATAATTCCAGAAGGCACAGCATTGTTATCGCCGGCGTCGATACATGGCGAACCAAACGAGAGCCGCAGGTCGTCATCTTCCGTGCCGATAATGTCGTCAGGCCCATTGGCATCAACGAACAGCGGGTCGGCATCGATGTTACCGGTCCCCGAATAGCCGCCTTGTACGTCAGAGTACGTAATAGTTGGCGAACTCGTCTCGTTGTAGATTTGCGACCCCAATGAGGCGGTATTACCCCAGAGAATACAGTTGGTCATCACCGGGCTGTTGGAGTCGTTGTATATCCCGCCGCCGTACTCGGCCGCGTTTCCGCTGAACGTGCAGTTGGTCAGCGTAGGACTGCTGTTGGAATCATTGCACATTCCGCCGCCCCCGTAGCCGGCCGAGTTGCCGTTGAACATGCAGTTGGTCAGCGTAGGGGTGCTGTTGGAATCATTGTACATCCCGCCGCCCCCATAGCCGGCTGAGTTTCCGCTGAACGTGCAGTTGGTCAGTGTTGGGTTGCTGGCGTAGTTGAACATCCCGCCGCCGTCGTTGGACTGGGCCCAGTTACCGCTGAACGTGCAGTTAGTAACCGTCGGGCTGCCGTTGTCGTTGAACATCCCGCCGCCACTGGAGTGTGGATAGGCGGCATCGGCATTCCCGCCCGTGATGGTGAAGCCATCGAGGATGGTGTTCGCATCCGTCCCGCTGCCTGTAACGACGTGGTAGCTGTTAGCCACCGCTCCGATGTCCCCGCTCAGGATGGTTTCGTAGGTTCTCCAATCCCGCTTATCAAGGCTGGTCTCGGTGCCCGCGAGTCCGCCGTGGATTCCCACGTCGTTAATCAACTGGAACGTCGCCTCTCGGTCGCCCGTCCCGCCGGGATAGCTGCTGTTCGCATCCGGCTTGTAGGTACCCTGTGCCACCCAAATCTCATTGACGTCAGGATTAGAGTTCGCATCCGCCAGGGCATCCTGAAGGTAGTTGTATGCATTTGCCCAATTTGAGCCATCATTTGCGCCGGTTGCATCAGCATCAACGAAGATGATGCCCGCATAGTATTCATACGCGCCCATATCAACTATAGGTGGTGTGCCATTGCCTGTATCTATGGTGAGTGGGCCATCGATAAATCGCGCCTTGCCGTCGAGGTCGGTCGTAACCCCCAAAGGCACGGCTGTATTATCACCGGCGTCAATGCATGGCGAACCGAACGAGAGCCGCAGGTCGTCATCAGTCGTTCCGATAATGTCGTCAGGCCCATTGGCATCAACGAACAGCGGGTCGGCATCGATGTTGCCTGTCCCGGTGTAGCCGCCTGTAATATCGCTGTAAGTTACCGTGGGGGTGGATAAAAAGTCGAATATCTCTGGTCCGCTGGGAGCTGAGTTACCCCACAGGATGCAGTTGTTCAGCGTCGGGCTTGCGCTCAAGTTGTATATCCCGCCGCCGTACTCGGCCGCGTTTCCGCTGAACGTGCAGTTGGTCAGCATAGGACTGCTGTTGGAGTCATTGCACATTCCGCCGCCCCCGTAGCCGGCTGAGTTTCCGCTGAACGTGCAGTTGGTCAGCATAGGACTGCTGTTGGAGTCATTGTACATCCCGCCGCCGGTCCCGCCAGATGGGGGAAAAGCAAGTGGGTATGTCGAGTTCCCACTGAAGGTACAGTTGGTCAGTGTCGGACTGCTGTTACTGTAATTGGCCATTCCGCCGCCGAAGGGTGCTGAGTTTCCTGTGAAGATGCAGTTGGTCAGCGTCGGGCTGCCGTTGTCGTTGTACATCCCGCCGCCACTGTTGCCGGCTGGCCAAAGGATGTCGGTATTGCCAGCGGTGATGGTGAAGCCATCGAGGATGGTGTTCGCATCCGTCCCGCTGCCCGTAACGACGTGGTAGCTGTTGTCCGCTACTGTGCAAGGGTCACCCAAAACGTCATTACCGTCGAGGTCGCCGCTCAGGATGGTTTCGTAAGTGGCGATATCCCTGGCATTGGGGTCTGGCTCGCCAAAACCGGCGTAGCCGCCCTTAATAGCTGCGCCATTTATAAGCTGGAATGTACCCGTCCGGTCGCCGCTGCCGTTGGGGTCGCTACTGTTTGCATCAGGAGTGTAAATGCCCTCGGCAACCCGGATTTCATCGCCGGATATAGTCACGTCCAGTGCGTCCTGCAGGAAGTTGAAAGCATCATCCCAGCTCAAGCCGTCATTTGCACCAGTGGCGTTGGCGTCAACATAAATGGTAACAAGCTTCGTGCGATAATACTCGTACGCGCCAATGTCCACGATAGGTCGCGTGCCGTTGCCGGTATCGGTGGTAAAGTGGTCATCCACGAAGCGCGGCTCCCCCTTGATATCGGTCATAATTCCAGAAGGCACAGCATCGTTATCGCCGGCGTCGATACACAGCGAACCGAACGAGAGCCGCAGGTCGTCATCCTTCGTTCCGATAATGTCGTCAGGCCCATTGGCATCAACGAACAGCGGGTCGGCATCGATGTTGCCTGTCCCCGAATAACCGCCTTCTACGTCAGAGTACGTAATAGTTGGCGAGCTCGTCTCGTTGTAGAACTGTGACCCCGATAAGGCGGTATTACCCCAGAAAATACAGTTGGTCACCGTCACGATGCCACTATAGTTGTACATCGCACCGCCCCAGCCCCACGTTGCGGAATTTTTGCTGAACGTGCAGTTCGTTATCGTCGGCCTGCCGTTGTCGTTGAACATCCCGCCGCCCCCGTAGCCGGCTGAGTTTCCGTTGAATGTGCAGTTGGTCAGCGTTGGGTTGCTGGCGTAGTTGAACATCCCGCCGCCGAAGGTTCCCGAGTTTCCGATGAACGTGCAGTTGGTCAGCGTAGGACTGCTGTTGGAATCATTGCACATTCCGCCGCCGCCCATATCTGCCGAGTTTCCTCTGAACGTGCAGTTGGTCACTGTTGGGTTGCTGCTCGGGTAGTTGCACATTCCGCCACCGTACCAGGACGCTAAATTCTTACTGAACGTGCAGTTCGTAACCGTCGGGCTGCCGCTATCGTTGTACATCCCACCGCCGCAATTATCTGGATAAGAGCCGTTGGCATTGCCGGCAGTTATGGTGAAGCCGTCCAGGATGGCCGTCGCATTCGTCCCGCTGCCCGTAACAATGTGGTAGCTGTTGTCCGAGTTGTTGACGAAATTGGGCTCATCATCACTGTTGAGATCGCCGCTGAGGATGGTTTCGTTGGTTTCCCAGTCCCGCTCAGCCAGGCTGGTCTCGCCGCCGGCAAACCCACCGTAAATCACCACGCCGTTGATAAGCTGGAAGGTGGCCGTCCGGTCGCCACTGCCGTTGGGGTCGGCTGAGTTTGCATCAGGCTTGTAAGTACCCTCGGCCACCCATATCTCATCACCTGATTGGGTAACCGCCAGGGCATCCTGAAGGTAGTTATAAGCATCAGTCCAGCTTGAGCCGTCGCCGCCGCCGGAAGCATCGGCATCAACATAGATGACCTCTCCTGCAGCAATGCCACACGCGATTGCCACCAAAAACACCGAAATTGCGAGTCTGGCTATGAGATTTCTTTTCTCACCCATTTTGAACCTCCTTTTGCCGCGTTTAAGCTAAAGAAAAACCGCTTTTTATGGGAGCAAAGCCAGGCAGCAAACAAGAACACGCCTCCTCACCATTTCTCTTTAGACATAGACTAATCTATCTGATTGGGGAAAAAAAGTCAAGAGAAATTGAAAAATTATAGAACTCTTGGGGCAGGCGAAAAATTGAACGCATAATTGATAATTGCAAAAGACCCGCTTTTGCTGTGCCCTTTCGTCAGGAAATCACCGCCTGTGGTACTGTTGAAAAGCTCCGGGTTGCCTTCAGGTGCCGCCTTCGAACTTGGTTGGAGGTGCCGGAATGCGCAAGGGCCTATTGTGGAAAGTGTATCTTTACCGGGTGAAGGTACCCAACAACCGCTGCGACGGGTATGACAAACAGGAAAGGCAGGAAAACGGCCAGTATGTAATGCCACGGGCGCGGTCGCCTGGCGCCGCGGTCCATCGGCACGGCGTAGGCGGGCAGGTAAACCATCAGACCGTAAACGAAAACCCACAAGCCGACCTCTGCGAGGTGCTGCAGGCCGAAGGCCCCCGCCTCGGCAAGCGTTCCCGTCAGGCCGAAAAGAAGCATAACCGTTCCAGGCCGAAAATCGTAACGCCTCAGAAGCCACGCCCACCCGATGAACATCGGAACAAACACGATAACGCTGTGGCCGAGGACAACGTCCAGGTAATTCGCCGAAGCGGTAATATAGGCTTCGCCCACCCGCACGCCGAAAATCGGCGCCAGGTTCGTCATCGTGGTCGTGATGGCCTCTTCCACCAGCGCGAGCACCGTAGCAAACAGAACGAACTTGGTCTTCCAGCCCATCGGCACGCGCGTCACGAAACGCCGCACGTTGTCGCGATATACACGCGCAAGGGTCCCGCCTAAGACTATCCAGAGAAGAATAAGTCCCCAGGCCATCCCCACAACGGCACGTTCGATGGGGTTCGGCCAGACGAGCACGGTTACCGCGATAGTGACCACCAGGCCGTAAACCGCAAGAACCTTGAGGATGCGGGCGGAGGTAATAAATCGAATCATATTATGCACCGTGCCCCTGGTTTCGTGTCAGCCCTTTATGAATTTTGTAACAGGCCCTGTCCTACTTTGCTGCCTCGGCTGTCGTAAGCAGCTTTGTGAGGATTGCTCTGGACGTCTGCAACACCGTTCCGTGCCGGGTCCCTTCCGGAAAATGCACCCTGTCGGAAATATCCTCCCAGTTCTTCAGGTCTTTGGATATTACCGCGCCATACCGGCGTTTTCTGTACTTATCGAAATAGACAAACCAATTGTCTCCCATCTTGATTGCCGAGGGCCCCTCGGCCCAATAGGTGCCCGTAATGGGCTCTGATGCCGACCCGTACGGCCCATCTGCCTTTGTGCTCACAGCTATCCGAATGTTCTTTTTCGGCGGATGCCGCGTCTCATCTTTGATGAACATTATGTAACGCCCATCGTCCTTGACAATCGTTGCGTCGATTGTGTTAAATCCCGGGTCGTAAAACAATTTGGTCGGCGTGAAAGTTTCAAAATCCCGCGTTGTGGTATAATAAATTCGGTGGTTAAGCCCATTGTCTCCGGTTTTATCTGTCTCAGGAAAGCGGCCGGGAATGGTCGTTGACCAGTATATTAAGAATTGCTTACCGCTATCGTCATAAAACACCTCCGGCGCCCAGCAATTCCTGGCCCTGGGTTCATGCTCCATCACCGGAATATATTTTTGTTCCGACCAGTGCACAAGGTCACGGGAGTGGGCGTATCCGATGGCCTTTTGACTCCACGATGTTGTCCACACCATGTGAAAGGCCCCCTTTGGCCCCCGGATGATACACGGGTCGCGCATCAGTTTGCCGCCGACTTTGGGTGTAAGCAAAGACTTGTTGTTATTGAGCGGCTTGAAGTTCAAACCATCGAAGCTGTAAGCCAGATGCAGGCCGTCTTCTCCATTTCCCACAAAGTACGAAAACAAATAGCAGCCATTCGTACCTGTGGCAGAGCTATCGGCAAATTTGAACCTGCGAATGAGCTCGATTTCTTTCGTATCGTATGGCCTGCCGTCGGGATGAAAGATATCATGCTGCCATATTTTCGGCATAGGGTCGCCCCTTTTCGACCCCCAGGGCATATACGTTTGTGTGCGTCCCGCCACCAGGCCCCAGTTATACCATCCCGTATTATGCTCGGCAAAAATCGGAAGAACGGCATAAAACATATTGCCAACCCCACGGCGTAACCACTCCGTACAGATGACAGGCCTTCCATATTGTTGGCATATCTTCAGCTTGCTCTTGATACCTCCCACTCCGTCGTAACCGTGAAATGAAACGATATCCGATAGCTCCATAAGACGCTTTGACATACGGCTCTGAAAACCGGCCCAGGCGCCGATGGTCAAGGGCTGCGAGGGATTTGTCGCCCGTGCCCAAGCGAAAGCCGCCTCGGCCAGAGGCAGGCTTTTCTCGCCCATCCTCGAATTTCCCGGCTCGTTGTACAGGTCCCACATCAAGACCCGCTCGTCCTTTCCAAAGCTGCCGACGATATCTTTTACATATTTTTCAAGGTCGGGCCAGGCCGACTTGTCGGTAACCCGCTTTAGGCCCGGACTGGGGACCCAGCCGCTGTTATGAACACCGGGAACCGGCTCATCTTGTTTGCCCAGGTACGGCTCTTTCCCGGAAAATGCACAATCGCAAAATAATATCGGCATCGAGCTGATGCCGTGCTTATCGGCGATGGTCAGGAATTCACTGAGCCGCTTCTTGAGCCCTTCCGGGTCGTCCTTCCATACCAGGTACTGCAGAAAGATGCGCACACTGTTGTAGCCGGCCTTTTCGGCCCAGCCTAATTCCTCATCGATGGTCCTGGGGTCGAATGTATCCGCCTGCCACATTTCGGTCATATTGACGGCCGTCCGCGGCAGGTAGTTGCACCCGCGCAGCGGTGAGACTTTCCAGTACCACTGCCAGGCCTTCTCTTTGCTCCAGCGATTTTTCGCCCGCTCCCTGATTCCACTTTTTATCGCTGCCTCTTGGGTATAAGCATTTGTCCCCAAGACAGCTAAGCTTAACGCCAGAATGATGACCTTCTTCATATCCTGTTTATCCTTACCGTACTGTAACACCTTCCGAGACGAATACATAGTTTCCTGAGCCGACCTCGTACACCGCCTTGCCGTCTTCCATCCGCAGGAAGCGGACACCCTTCGAGCTTGCCGCCGGCTTGCCACCTTCCGTGACACTCTCAGCGTCCCTGGCCGGTACATACACCGTTGCGGTGGTATTGGCCGGGATTGTGACATTCAGCGTGAAGGTGCGGCCTTTTATCCTCCAGTCGCTGACGATTTTGCCGTGAATGGATTTGTAGCTTGCCTTTGCATAGCTAAAGCCGCCGCCGGGCCGCGGGCGAATAATGATGCGTTTGTAGCCGGGCCCCTCGGTGTCGATGCCGGCAACGATTCCGAACAGCCATCGGCCCACCGAGCCGAAAGCGTAGTGGTTGAACGAGTTCATACCCGGGTCCTGGAAACCCTTCTCTTCCGTCCAGCCGTCCCAGCGCTCCCAGATGGTCGTTGCGCCGTTTTTGATACTGTAACCCCAGCTCGGGAAAGTCTCGTTGTTGAGCAGGCGATAAGCGATATCGAGATACCCCATCTGCGTTAGCGTCGGCAATAAGTAACTTAGCCCGACGAATCCCGTTGATAAGTGCCAGTCTCTTTTCTTGAGATCCTCGACCAAATGTTTTGCGGCGGGCTCGCGTTTGTCGTCGCCCAATAAATCAAAGTACAGAGCCAACAAATAGCAGGTTTGCGTGTCGCCCTTAATCCGGGCGTCGTCGGAAACGTATGCCTTATTGAAGGCGTCTTTGATTTGCTGAAAAAGTGTTTCATATTTTTTAGCGTCTTCGCTTTTGCCGATGGCCGCAGCCATTTTCGACAACAGCCGCGTGCTGTAGGCAAAATACGCCGTCGCTATGACGTCTTTGGGCGTGTTGGACCCGATAGAGACCCAGTCGCCGTAGCCGTGGGCCGGACGCAGCAGGTCCTTGCTGTTCTTTTGCAAATACGCTATCCACTTTTTCATCGATTCGTAGTGCCTTTCGATGACCCGCCTGTCACCATAGACCTGGTAAATCGCCCACGGACAGATGACGCCGGCATCGCCCCACGCAGCTACACCGCTGCCCATAGCAACCTTGTGCGGAGCGACATCCGGAAATGCTCCTTCTTTGGTCTGTGCGTCTTCGAGGTCAACCAGCCATTTGGTGAAGAACGCCGCCACGTCCATATTATACGTCGCCGTCCGGACGAAGATTTGCGCATCGCCGGTCCAGCCCAACCGTTCGTCACGCTGCGGACAATCGGTGGGCACCTCGATAAAGTTGCCCCGCTGGCTCCAGACTATGTTGCGCCAGAGCTGATTGACCATAGGATTGGAGCACTCGAAGGAACCGACCGCCGGCATGTCTGAATGCACGACAATTCCGGTAATCGCATCAGGTGCCGGTTTGCCGGGGTAGCCGGTTACCTCCACGTATCGAAAACCGTGAAAGGTGAAGCTCGGCTGCCAGATTTCTTCACCTTTGCCCGCCACGATATACGTATCGGTGCAGCGCGCCTCGCGGAGGTTCTTGGTATAGATGGTCCCGTCGGGGTTGAGCATTTCCGCGAACCGCAGCACCACCTTTGTCCCCGTCTTTCCCTTGACCTTCAGTCGGACCCAGCCGGCAAAATTCTGACCCATATCGAAAACGTAAAAACCTTTCTTTGGCTCGGTAACTTTCACCGGCTTGATTTGCTGCGTTTCTCGAACTGTAACCCCGGGATAGGACTGCACCTTGCCCTCGACCTTATCGGTCAAAGCCACGGCGTCCCAGCCGGAATCATCGAAGCCCGCTGTATCCCACCTGTCCATCTCTTTGCGGGCATCATAGGTTTCACCCATCAGGAAATCGGCCTCAAGATGCGGGCCATAGCCGGCCTTCCACGATTTGTCGGTAACGACCGTTTCTCTGCTGCCGTCGGCGTATTCGATTTCAAGCTGCACGAACAGCCGCGGCTCGCTGCCATAGTGTTCCCGCTTTTTACCGAAGCCGAGGTAGCCGGCGTACCAGCCGTCGGCAAGAATGGCCCCGATGGCGTTGCCGCCTCTCGCAAGCAGATTGGTAACGTCATAACTCTGATAATACACCCGCGTGGGATAATCGGTCCAGCCCGGCGTGAAGTAGTCATCGCCTACACGTTTGCCGTTGATATGCAGTTCATAAAGCCCCAGTGCAGTAGCGTAAACTACAGCGCGATTAATAACACGGACAGTGGAGCCGGTGATAGGTCTGCCGATCGAAAAGGCCTTGCGCAAATAAGGCGGCGGCGGCAAAACCAATTCGCTCTTCTCCAGGGGCCCCCACGGCCCTTCTCCAACCGCAACAAGCTCTTTGGCATTGGCCCAGGCACCGTCATCGAAATCAGCTTTTTTCCAATCCTCCTGTTCGGTGTCGGACGCCTTCCAGAAATGGTCAATCTGTATAACGGCCCAATCCCCCGCCTCAAACTCAATAACCATCTTGCCGCCAAGCCCCGCCGGATTCGCAGCATTGCCCTTGTTCGTCGCCGCTATAGCAAGCGTGTTTGTCCCCGCCTTCAGTCGCTCCGTTATATCGAACGTATAAGGCGGCTTCCATCCCGAGAACTTCTGCACCTCCTGGCCGTTCACAAAAAGTATGCCCTCGTTGTCCACGATAAGTCGGAATCGCGCCAGCTTAATCTTCTTTCCCGATGGAACTTCAATCCTGCGTCGGAAGAACCGCGCGCCGGGCGGAGCGTTTTTCTGTGGCTCGCCTTCCGGAAACCATACCCACTTGCAGCCTTCAAGACTGAGCAAATCTAACGGCTCATCACTGGACGTCACTTGTGGTTTGTCATAACCTATCCATTTCGCCTGCCAATCTTTTGACTCCAATAGCCCCATCGTCCAGGACGCCGGCTCGCTCCACGCCGAGACTCTGTCATCCTTGTCCCACACGCGCACCTTCCAGCAGCAGCGCATACGCGACTTGAGCTTCTTACCGGCGTAAACCACGTGGCTCGATTCGTCTGAGCTGACCTTGCCTGTATCCCAGAGGTCGCCCTGGTTCTTCTTGAGTTTTTCCTCACTGCCGGCCACTAAAATCTGGTAGGCGCTTTGCACCTGGCCCCGCTGACCGGATTCGAGAACCCAGCTTAGCCGGGGCTTGACCACGTCGATTCCCCGGGGATTGACGAGGTACTCGCAGCGCAATTCTTTTACGCTAACGCCGCTATCTGCTGAAACAGCGCAGCTGCTGAGGGTCAACACCATACCAACCAATAGGTTCGTAACTAACGGCCTCATCTTGATTCACCTCCACATTGCGAATTGTTTTTTTTCACCGCCGAGCCCGCCGAGCCCGCAGAGATGATATGGTGATTGGTAACTGGTAATTATTTAACCAATTTCCCAATTAACCAATTTACTAATCCACTAATTAACTAATCAACTAATCAACTAATCAACTAATTTCCTCCGCGTTCTCTGCGGTTAATCCGTGGTGCTTGAGCCGCCGTGGATAAACCGCATCCGGCCGACGTTGGGGATAACAGCAAATCGAGATTTGGCAAACGGTCTGAAACCGCTGGGCCAATAGACGAACAAAGCTTTGCCTACCAGGTAGTCACGCGGGACAATGCCTTTGCGGTAAAATCGGCCGTTATTCCCCTTCCCCTTTGCTCTCCACAGCCTGCAGTCCTCGCTGTTGGGACTGTTGTCACCCAGCACGAAAAATTCATCTTTTCCAAGAGGAATAGGATTACCTTCAGCCGCCCTGTTGGGTGGGTCAGTTTTGGTGTAGTGAATGTCCCTGAAAATGGCTACGTGTGAAATTGTCAGTTTGCCGGAGCCGAAAATTCCAACCTCCGGCTCGATATCTGTTATTCTCTGGCCGGCGTCTTCGGCAGCACGCCCCAGATCGTAAACTAACTTTTCGCCGCCGAACTCAAAAATCAATTGATGGTCAACATTGGCAAATTTAACCAGAGTAGCTTTGTTTATAGCCGGCGATTCAATTGACTTACGATCTAATTCTGTCTCTTTCCCATCCTTGTCAACCTTTTCAATGACCATTTCGCCTGTTAAATCGCCCCACGCTCTGTAACGGGTTTGATATTTGCTCAGCTCTACTCCGACACGTCCTTCCGCTTTTATTGAACGGGCATAAAAACGCACCATCAGGTCACTGCAATACGGCTGTTGCATGTATTTTTTAACATCGCCGTAAGCGTACGTGGCTTTGAAATCATTGCCGATTGACGTGTCATAAATCATCGTATTGATTTGGTCAGCGGGACTGTCTAACCGGAACAGGGTTGGGTTATCTTTGTCATTGAGTATCCATCTTGAATCTGTGACGTTTCTGAATGGCTGCTGCCAGAAGTGGCCGTTAAACGAGCCTTCTCGTGGTTGAACAGGCTGGTAGTCGTTATTATAGACCGGCATCCATAACTCATCCTGGACCTTGGGGGGCTTTCGGCTGATTTCTCCGTTGATGTAAACGTCGCCATCGATTATTTCAACCGTTTCTTCTGGTCGACCCACTAATCGCTTGATGTAATTTATTGAGGGGTCGGTTGGATTTTTGAAAACTATTACATCCCATTGTTTTGGTTCGAAGAACTGATAGACGCACTTCAGGACCAATATCCGGTCGCCGTTTGCTACCGGCATTGTTCCACCAGTCGGCCGGTCATAGCCGCAATTTGGACAGCGAGTGTCAGGTGGGGTTCGGAACCTGCGAGGGACCGTATCTCGGGGCAATCTATAGTTATTGGGGCTAAACCAGTGGTCGTATTTATATCCGCATTGCTCGCAGCACAGGCGAAAATGTGCTCCTTTGAGGGTGTCGGCCATACTGCCGGTAGGTATGCGGAATGCTTCCATCACAAATGCCCTGAAGACAAAGGCCAGCATAAAAGCGGTTATCAGCCATTCAAACGTATTTGCAATTTCAGCCGCTCGATTTCTTCGAGCGCCATTCCTGGAGTTGGTTTTTTCGGTCTCACTTGGAGACATAAATGTCAATCCTGCTGCAAGCTGAGTTTTGTGTCCGTTATTTCAAAAAAGTTTAACCAGGACATTACAACCGGCCGGGTTCCCATTTTGTCCCGCACCAATTATGCCGATAAATCCTCAGCCGGTCAATAAACTATTTGTTCTCGAAGCTATTTTCCTCTATTTGCTGAGCTTGACAGCCGTGCCGTAAGCTAAAAGTTCAGCCGCGCTGCCCACCACACTGGTAGTCATATAGCGAACATTGATTATCGCATCCGCCCCCATCTCTGCCGCCTGGGTGGTCATCCTGTTAGTAGCTGTTGCCCGGGCCCTTCCCATCATCTCTGTGTATTCAGTCAATTCCCCGCCAAGGATTAACCTGATTAGGGCGGACAGGTCTTTGCCAAGCCAGATAGCAAATACCGTATGGCCCTGGACCAAACCTAAAATCTCCGTAATCTCTTGGCCGGGTAGTTCTGTGGAATTCAATAGCGAAACCGTGCGCTCCGGCTCACTAAGCACTGGCGCCTCTTTTGATGTCTTGATTTTCCTTTGTTCGAGGGCCACTGTCACCAGGACCACAAGGATACCGCCCAGAAGGCAGAAAACCGCTATCCTGAGCCACCACGGCACACGCGGGTCATCGGCAGCGACCACGTGCCAGGGTATCCCGGCAAATACCACGGTGAACAGCCCGAGTACAAAGGCCAGCGACCCAATTTGTCGAATTGTTTTCATAGCTTCTCCTTAATCCACTAAAATCCAAAATCTCAGCTAACGCCCAGCGTCAGCAGTGAATACTCCCGTTTATTATGATAAAAAACTGACTAAACATATGCCACAAGCTCTATACTATCAAATTTCATTTCAAATGCACGACTTCATATGGGAAATCCGGGTTTACAAATAATCGCCGGCCGCAGCCGCTCGCCCAAAACCACAAAGGGGTCTCTCAAAAAGCTCACAAAAAGCGTAAATGCGGGTCTTTTGTGTTCTGCGTGGGGGCCGAACTCTTTAATACGATGCAAAAAGCGAAATTCTCGAACGCAGCCGCAGGATTAAACGAGGGCGGTTTTTATGTAACATCTTGCAAACAAAGAACTTATGCCCAATCGGTTTACAGAAAAACCTGTTTCATCCTGCTTTGTTTCCCCCGGATTTGTTGATGAGTTTGTGTATTTCGCGGGGGCTTAAATACCGGCAGCGGCATAAGGAGGCTTAGGTTTTTGGTTGCTCTTGACGCAGGGTCAATTTTTTTTTAGAAGTTGAAAAATTTTATTTGAAAATTGCTTGTGATATAGAAGTCTTTGTTGTATAGTAATTTGCGGTATTTTAGAGTTTCTATTTTGCCGGTTGGTTTTGCGATAAATCAGAGAATCATATTCCATAAATTACGCAGAACCACCTCCAAAGACGGTTGCTCATCGATTTGTAGTTTTGCAGAGGCGTGTGATGAGTTGTTGGATAAGAAAGGTTAATTTGTTAGAGGCCCCCCTTTTTGTAAAAAGTCGCAAAACTCCGGTGCTGTTGCCGGACAGCAACGCACCTTCGGTAAGCGGAATCCAGTTACTCCGGCAGTTTGCCGGATTTCTTCTTGAAATGAGGTAGCCTATGTCAACAGTTACAAAGAAAGAATTTATCGACCGGATTGCAGAACGTACGCAGGCAAAAAGAGTCGTAGTCAAGCGTGTAGTTCAGACGTTTCTTGACGAGGTAACAGCAGAATTGTGTAAGAATAATCGTTTGGAATTCCGCGACTTTGGCGTCTTCGAGACCAGGACAAGGGTCGCCAGAATTGCGCAGAATCCTAAAACTCTTGAGCGAGTTGAGGTCCCTGCCAAGCGAACGGTTAAGTTTAAAATGGGCCGACTGATGAAAGAGAATCTTTGTATCCCTGCTGCAGAATCGGCTGAAGCGAAATAGTTGTCGGGGCCCCATTTCGAATTAAAAGATACAGTCCACAACAAAAGGCGGCAGAGTTTTAACTGTGAACTCTCGGCTATGGCGGATTGCGGGGTGGGGAGAGAATAGGTTGTTTGGGCAAAGTTGTTCAAAAGGAGCGTTTTATGTCAGAGGGAAAAGTTAAGTGGTTCAACCCAAGGAAAGGGTACGGATTTATCGCTACCGATGACGGCCGCGATATCTTCGTCCACTACGCAAGTATTTCAGGAGAAGGATACAGGACTCTCGCTGAAGGCGATCCGGTTACTTTCGACGTCGTCGAGGGCGAAAAGGGGCTAAGGGCCGAGAACGTAGTTCCAAAATCAGCATCGGAAAGCAAAGAAGAGTCGTAAAGTTACTTTCTTACTTTGGGCCGGAGGGGAGGTTATAAACAAATCTTGTTTTTATCATTCCCTGATTGCCTTGGGTTCCTGTTTTGCGATTTTTTGCAGGGACTTCAAAGTCGATGTGTGGGCTTGAGGAAAGTTCCAACTTTGCGGTTTTTTGCAAAGTGGGGCCAGAACCCACAAATCCGGTCCTCTGATTTAATGCTAAAGAAGCGGCAATAGCAGAGCGATATTGGGTCTGTGTGTGTAAGGCGTCGGTTGGACCGTCAAAGAGTTGGCCCCTGCCAGCTGCAAGCAGGGGTTAGACGGCTCATTGTTTCACTGTCGAGATATGATATATGATTGCTGCCGAGTTCAAATCCGGGCTGGACTGTAATGTGCTTGTCCTGAACAAGCATTATATGCCTATCCGAATAGTGGGTGCCAGAAGGGCATTTTCTTTGCTGTTTCGCGACCTTGCCGAGGTCGTTTCTTTTGAGCAGGACGGATATTCCAACTATAACTTCCAGAGCTGGTGTGACGTAAGCCAGTTCAGGCGTAATTTCGAGCCGGACGGACACGATTGGGTGTCCACCGTCAATTTTTATATTGCTGTGCCGCGGATTATCCGGCTGTTATTTTATGACCGTTTGCCGCGAAACGAGGTGAAGTTTAATCGGCGAAACATCTTCGCTCGCGATAAAAATAAATGTCAGTATTGCGGCAAACGCCAGCGAACCAGCGAGCTGTCGCTTGACCACGTTATCCCTAAGAGTATGGGAGGCAAATCAGTTTGGGAAAATATAGTTTGTGCCTGTGCGAAATGCAACGTGAAAAAAGGCGGCCGGACCCCCCGGCAGGCCGGAATGACGCTTATCCAGAAGCCTGTCAAGCCAAAGCACAATCCGCTCGTTCATATTCACCTGGGCCATCAACGTTACCGCAGCTGGAAGCAGTTCCTCGACCACGCTTACTGGTCCGTCGAGCTAAAATAACTTCCGCACCCCTCTTCGACATTCGACGTTCGATATTCGATATTGGATATTCCCTCCGTCATCCGCTATTCGTTATCATCATCTTAGTCATCGTTATCATCATCTTTGGGGTCAATTATCTTGATGGTATCGGTGCCGTAGAAATATAGCCCGGCCTTGAGCCGACCGACGACCTGTAATTCCACTCGGCCATCATCACCGACTGCATCCATTAACGATGGCTTATCGAAGAAAGCAAAAATATTTGTACCCTGGGCCTCTCCTCTGCGGTGCTGAATAACGTATTGCTTCAATGCTTCGATACCGCCGGGATAGAGCAGAAGCGGCTCGTTGCTGTCGATTTGGTCTCTGGTAACGCCTTCGGGTAAACGAACCAGCGCCAACATTTTCGGCATTTTGCTGTTGCGGTTGATCACCTTTGGAGATACCCACAAATTAGCTTTTGTTTCTATGGTGGCCTCGTATGCACCCATATCGATTCGGCCGCCGATTATGCGGGGCTTGCCGTCCAGGTCTATCTCGTTCGGCTCGGCTATGTAATTCGGGTCGCCGGCGTTTATGCACGGCGAACTCTGGCGCAGATGATAGTCACCCTCAACCCACACGTCGTCATATATATAGTCTGCTGTGCCGTTATCGTCCCGGTAGCCCGGCTCAACAAAACACGGGTCGGCATCGATGTTGCCGTTACCCGTCCAGCCGCCCTCGACATCGCTGTAAGTTATCACCGCCGTGCCGCCGCGCACGTATATTTCCGCAGGCCTGTCACCCCAAAAAATACAGCCGGTCAGCGTCGCCCTGCTGTTCGAGCTGCACATTCCGCCGCCCCGGTACGCCGCCGAGTTGCCGCTGAACGTGCAGTTGGTCAGCTTCGGACTGCTGTACTCCCAGTTGTCCATCCCGCCGCCCTGGTTCGCCGAGTTGCCGCTGAAGATGCAGTTCGTTAGTGTCGGGCCGCTGTAATACCAGTTACTCATCCCGCCGCCGTAGTCTGCCGAGTTCCCGCTGAAAGTGCAGTTAGTCAGCTTCGGGCTGCAGTACCCCGAGTTGTCCATCCCGCCGCTGCATCTATTTCCCCGGTTCCTTCTGAACGTGCAGTTAGTCAGCGTCGGGCTGCTGTGGTCGTAGTTGCACATCCCCCCGCCCCAATCTTCTGTGCGGTTATCGCTGAATGTGCAGTTGCTAAGCGTTGGGCTGCTTTGGTCTTCATTGCACATCCCACCGCCCCAGGTCGCCGAGTTTTCGCGGAACGTGCAGTTGGCCACCGTCGGACTGCCCCGGTTGTTGTACATCCCGCCGCCTGTGTTGTTTGGATAAGAGTCGTTGGCGTTGCCGCCGGTGATGGTGAAGCCGTCGAGGATGGCAGTCCGGTCCGTCCCGCTGCCCGTAACAACGTGGTAGCTGTTCTCGCGGTTGTTGGCAAAATTCGGCCCGTCGTCGCCGTTCAGGTCACCGCTCAGAATGGTTATATGCCTGTTCGGTTCTCGCTCATCCAGGCTCATCTCACCGCCCGCGAACCCGCCGTACAGGGCCACGCCGTTTTTAAGCTGGAAGCTGGCTGTTCGCTCACCGGGGCCGGTCGGCTTATAAATACCTTCCGCCACCCATATCTCATCCCCGCTTGAGGCGGCAGTTAGAACGTGCCACAGGGACGTGTAAGCGTCCGCCCAGCTCGACCCGTCGTTTGCACCCGTAGCTTCCGCATCGACGTAAACAATCGCACCGGCGCCGTTTGTGCTGCCTGTAAGTGAGAAAGTATAAGGATTCTCGTCCGCATCGTTGTTCGCTATGGATGCTCTGGCACTGCGCCGGCCTTCCCCGGCAGGACTGAACGTAATCTCGAATGTAACTGCTCCGCCTCCTGTAACCGGCGTCGATGCCTGCCGGGACACCATAAATTCGTCCGCATTGACACCGCTTATCGCTACAAGCGGAGAACCCGTCAGCTCAAGTTCGTTGACACCAAGGTTTTCAATGGTGAACGTAACGGACTTGCTCCATCCCAATTTCACCGTCCCAAAATTATAAATGCCTGTCTCATCGGGAATATCTGTTTCGTTCTGTTTTATGTTGATTTCAGCAAGAAGCTGCGCCAGATGGAATGACCATCCCTCCCACACCCCCCACGGCACGCCCTCGGCCATCTGCCGGAAATCGCACCATCGGATAACGTCGGCTGGTGCCCACGTATCCAGACATCCGTATTGTTGTGGATGTTCACGATACCCGGCGACGGTCACAAGGTGATAGGCCCCATATCCGGTAACATCGACTAAAAAGGCCATAGGCCGTCCGTTGTCGATTTCATTCGTCAGGACGTCCCAGCTCAGTGTCCCGTCCCACATTCGGTATTCTCTGTAGCTTGGGCCGTAGCGCCAATTTGCCAGATTCACATACGAATTAAACGCGCCTCCGATATAGCCCGCACTGCTGTCCCCGTAATAGAGGCCGAGGATATACCACGATGTTCGCATAAAGTCACCGATGCAGTCGTTTCCGTGCGTCCCGGCAGGATAGCGCACAGAATTATCCACCAGCAGACCCGTACTTGGATTGTCGATTGGCAGGCTGTAATCTTCGTAGTGCCGCGGGTCGGACGCATCTCCCTGCGAGGTGATTGCCTGGTTGACGGCCTCGGTCTGTGTAGAGGCATCACCCGGGATCAGCTCATAGCCCATCGTGTCGTAATAACCTGCCACCATTCCTACTGCGGTAGGCGCACAGCCGTGTCTCCACTCGTAACCGGGAACAGGCAGGGTCTTTACCTCGCCGGCTGCCGCTACAACCTCTTCTCGAACCTTGGGTTCGACCCCCGCCGGCGGCACAGGCCCCGTGGTAGTGTGCAGAGGCCCATCGTCAGCCGTGGTTATTTCTGCCTGACAGACAGCGGCCAACAGCAGGCAGATAAAGACAAAAATCAGCTTTCTAATTTTCAGACCCTCCTGCTAAGTTACGCTTTACTACTATTTTAATAAAAAAGTGACTGATTGCGCAGCAAATTCTTGTAAATTTCCCTCAATATTTGTAGGGGCAACCCCACGTGGTTGCCCAAACGAAAAAAGGCTGCAAGCGTAATACTCACAGCCCTTTGGTTTAAATTCCGTTATTGTCTCCAGGATTAACGCTGGTCGTGCGGGACCGTAACGTTGGGTGGCACCCTCAAACTTGTTTGGGGGTGTTGAAAATCCGGGTGGCAGCCTCAAGCGCAGCTTGGGGATGGCTCCGCCCTGCTGTTATGCACCACCCGAATGTAGGGGCGCCCCCCTGTGGTCGCCCAAACGAAAAAAGGCTGCAAGCGTAATACTCACAGCCCTTATATATCGGACCGACGTGGCAATCTCATGTTTAGTTTGTGCCGCCATCGGATTCACTTTGGGCGCTACACTGGTGGTGAACCTGGCGGTGGCGGCGGCTCTGGCGGAGGCGGAGGTGGCGGCCCTGGCGGCGGAGGTGGCGGCGGGGCTCCGTGCACTATGATTCCAACTGCCGGCGAGGTCGTTGCCGCTCCATCGTTGTCCGTCGCCTTCGCAGTGAGGCTGTAGGTGCCCGACGGGTGGTCATACCAGTTGGTTTTCCAGCCGTCGGTGCCATCGTTATCCTCACCTGTCTTGCTGCCATTGGCAAAGAATTCCACCTTCACTACTGAACCCTCAACGTCCCACGCATTTGCCTCGATTTCAATCGTCTCGGAGGGAGTGAACACAGCTCCTTCCGTCGGCTTTGTAATATTCACATTCGGCGGCTGGTTCGGCACGGGCGGCTCCGGCTCATAGCCCAGTGCACTTAGCGCATCTTCCAGCTTTTCAATGCTCTTTTCTAGTGCATCTATGGCCTGTTCCTGATGCTGTATCGCAGAATGAATCTTCTGCTTCGCTGTAACTATATCGCCTTTATTCAAATCACCGTAATCTCCGCTTTCAAGCAGCTCCTCGAGCGCTTCGTAGGCCGTCCATTCTTCAGCTAAAGTGCCCAGTAATTCTTCGAGCATCTCTAATTTGAGTCCGAGTGCACGTTCGGCAGCTTTTGTGGCAATCTGATAGAGAGTGCAAATACCTACCGGTGCATAGGATTTAACCCACGCCGGGTCACTGCTATCGGCCTCTGGCGTAGAACCCAACTGCCCATCATTGCCGTTGCCGGACAGGTCATAAACAATCTGCCCTTCACCCTCATCGAAGTCCCAGTAGCCCACCAGATTTGGCTCATCACCCGCTAGCCTCGTATGCATATTCGTCCGGATTTCTTCAGCAGACAAAGCCCGGTTGTAGATTGCAACTTCGTCGATTGCGCCGTTGAAAAAGCCACGAGTTATTCCGTTACACCTATGTCTTCCTATTTCAACATAGTCTATGGAGGTAACATAATCGCCTGTCTGGATGTTTGAAGTTTTATCTACTTCAACTCCGTCTATGTAAAATACTAAATCATCTGAATCAACGGTTATCGCATAATGATGCCATTCATTATAATTCTTCTTTGGATAAGTCAATATCTGCGAAGGACCGCTGCTGCTTCTAACATAAGCAAATGCATTAGGGTCATCACCAGTATGTTCTGTGTGAAGCACTATAATCGACTTGGCAGTTGCCACGCGCGCATCATCATCCCTCTGCTGGAATATCGGATTTGTATTGGCACTACCTCCTCCTAAACCATAATGATTAGCCCAGGCTGCAAGTGTAAACTCTGTTGTTGTGATTATATTCCTTGAAAAATCAACATAATCATCGACACCATCAAGCCGCAGAGCTGTTCCTGTGGGACAGATAGCCAAAATATCAATTGCCTTCTCAGCTTCGACAGTGACGTCCCCCTCGGTGTAACCGGCCAGTATTGTCGCTGGCTCGTGCTTAACAATATCTTGCGTTGTCAGAACCCCATAATCATCAATATTCGCTGCCGTATTCGGCTCAACCGTCCACAAAGCCGAATCCGTCACGTCCCTTGTGCTGTCATTGTCATAGTTTGCGATGGCTTTATAGCTCGCACTGAAATTCTCCGCCACCTCATCCGGCCCGACTATTTCAAGGCCAACCAAATCAGCAAATTCACCCTGATAAAGCTGCTGGATTTCCTCAGCAGATAAGGCCCTGTTGTAGATTGCGACCTCGTCGATTTTGCCGTTCAAGTAGCTTCGCACCGCTGCATCACTCCCTATAAATGAATGACCACTGGCTGAATAAGTCAAACTTCCTCCGGTTCCACTATATGTGCCTCCATCATCTACACCGTTGATGTATATATCCATATCTCTTGGTCCTCTTAAAACTGCTGCAACATGATACCAGGTGTTCGCGCTCAGTGCTGTAGCTCCGTTCTTAGTTCTTCTGCTTGCTGGTCCCGGTGACCCTCCATCAGCATAAGAAATCTGCAGGTTATTTTCGTGCATAACGAAAAACCCAATACCATAACGTCCAATCGAGTGGTCATCTAACGCCACAATAACCTGTGGACTTGCTAAACTGGATAACCTAATCCAGGCAGAGAGCGTTACCGGAAGAGGAGGTTTTAAACTACTATCATTTCCAACATCAACATAATCATCCAGCCCGTCAAAGCTCAATGCGCCATTAACTTGGCCGGTTGTCCATACTGCTCCATAGACAGTTCCATCGTTGTTACCGACCGAATCGTACGCTATTGAACCTTGGCCTTCGTCAAACTTCCAGTGAGAAATCAAGCCTTGAATCGATTCACTACTCTCTACGCCCCACGCCGACCCACACAGGGCCAAAACCCCCAGCACCGCCGCAAAAAATAGACTTGTTCTTACCCTCTTCATTTTCATTTCCTTTCAAAGCTTGTCCCTGCGCAAGCAGGGAACTGTTAATATTTATAGCGCACCGATACCTTCTTATCAAAACCCACCGGAAAGGGCGTGGTACGCTTGCATTTGACCTCCGAGTCCGGCCATTAGAAATCAGCTAAAGACAGTACCATTATATACTCTTTTAGGAGGTCAACTAACGAAAAAATGGGCAAAATTTTGCTTTTTAACCAGAATACCGTAATACTACGTGTTTTTTGCAAGGCCGAAACCGAACATATAGCCGATTATCTCATCGACTTACGGAAATAGCAGCCGAATAGGCGAAAATTAACTTTTTCCCAATTCTCAAGAATCCACGTAATCTTATGAACCGGAGCCGGTCAACGCTTTTTTTTGCCTTATCATCATTTGTTTCTCTGCTGTCTGGTTTTGAATTTTGTATTTTGGTCATTCGAATTTGTTTCGAATTTCGGATTTCGAGATTCGAATTTCTGATTGATTTTTCTTTGTGCCTTAGTGTCTTCGTGGCGGAAAAACCGGTGCAAAAAAGCGCAAAAAAGCGCGCATTTTTGTTCATTTTTGCTCAAAACGTGCGCATTTTTGTTCATTTTTGCGCATTTTTCACACAACTTTTCGAATATTTTCAAATGTTTTTAAGCGTTTTTGCCTTACCTATTTTACCCAAACCCCACAACTTGACAAACCAACCCCCGCTTTTACCCTAAAAACACAACCTCCCCGAAAAAATAACCTCAAAAAACCCTATTTTTTCCTAAATCAAGATAATTTCAGTCCTGAATTTTGTCAATCTGCGCAAAAATCCTCGATTTAGCAGTTGGTTGTCTTTCGCGAAAAACCCAGCAGCGATTTGAAGTAATTTTTTATCCAGCTCCAGTGCAGAATGATATGCACAACCATCAAACTGACGAACAGAACAGCCAGATAAGAATGGACATCACCCCATTCGTGCCGGGTCATTGACCAGAGGTCTTTTATGTGCTCTCTGCCGCCGCCGTGCAGTAGTCGGCCGCGCCCGCCTGTACCGGGCGGCAATATATACTTCATAATAAAGCCGGTAAAAGCCAAACCCAGCAGGTCGATAAAGCTGACCAAATCGACAATAAAATTTAACAAGCTGCGTTTTATCATATCTATGCCCCACCCCAAATAATTGAACGGCAACACTCCTCTATTGCCCAAATTTTCCGAAAGCATTATCGCATAGCTTTTGTTGTGAGTAAAGCGCAACTTGCATAAAAAATGGTTGTTTTGGTGGAAAGACCGGCAGCAATAGGATATAAAAAGGGAAAAGTAAAGATTCGTTGCTCGTTGAACAAGATACGCAATTATTGATTATTTTTTTAATGTCTTTTTCAATAATCAATTATCAATAATCAATTAGTATGGAGATAAGATATGACGGCGTCAGCATTAACAAAATTGTTAGCTTCGGGCGATAGGTGGACAGAGACCATCAATTACGAAATCATCGAAGGCAATGCGATTTGGCGTTTCGCTCTCGTTCTACTGGTGATTCTGGTAACAATGGCACTGGGGCGGATAATGCAGTACGGCATTGAGTCGTATGCCCGGCGCAGAGAAGAAAAGAGAGGCGTCAGTGTTGTAACATTGTTTCTGAAATGCCTGAGTAAACCGCTCTATGTGGCAATATTCGCACTTGGGCTGTTTGTGTGCAAGCTGTTTTTGTATTTCGACGACCAGGAGGGCATCCGCACAGCTATCGGAACAGGCTGGATAAGGATAGCCAAAAGTGTTGGAGCAATTGCCCTTGCGTATGGGCTTTTTCGGCTGGTGGATGTAATTGAATACTATCTGAACCGCTGGGCGGCCAAGACGGCAACAAAGATGGACGATATGCTTGTGCCGGTAATACGCAAGTCGCTACGTATAACCATTGCTATTATCGCGGCGCTTTTCATCGCCGAGACTATCCTTGGGGCCGGCCAGATTAAGACGATTCTGTTAAGTGCCGGTGTTGGCGGCATCGCCATTGCTCTTGCGGCGAAAGATACCATAGCGAATTTTTTCGGCTCGGTAACGATTTTTGCGGACAGGCCCTTCCAAATCGATGAGCTTGTAAAAATCGGGGAGCATCTTGGGCCGGTTGAGGAAGTCGGTTTTAGAAGTACAAAAATCCGTACACTACAAGGTCATCTCGTAACCGTACCCAACAGTGTGATAGCAAATTCAATGGTGGAGAATATAGGGCGGCGCCCATTTATTCGCAGGACGTCTAATATCACCATAACTTATGACTCCGGCCAGCGCGGAGCAAAGCGAGCGGTCGAGATTATAAAAGAGGTTCTGGCCGGTGTGCCGGAAATAAATACCGACCCTGAGAAGCTGCCGAGAGTGTATTTTAATGACTTCAACGATTGGTCGCTGAACATTTATATGAGCTACTGGGTCAAGCCGCCCGACTACTGGCTCTACCAGCAAGTCAACGAGCGGGTCAACCTGGAGATTATGAAGCGGTTCGAGGCTGAAAAAATCGAGTTCGCCTTCCCCAGCCAGACGCTTTATGTAAAGAAAGACTAGAACTGGTGATTGGTAACTGGTAACTGGTAGCTGGTAACTAATTACCACTTAACCAATTACCATACTTTGTCGTCTATTTTTTGGAGGCCTCCGCCTCTGCCCCGGTAATAACCGGCTCCGGCCTGCGAAACTCGGTTTCTTTGTAAGCCTGCTGTTCATCTTCCGACAAAACCGGCCATTCGACAATCTGCGGGGTTATGAAAACAACAATCTCGCTATTGGTAGTACTTTCACCTTTGAATCGGAAGAGTGCACCCAGAATAGGCAGGTCACCGAGCAATGGTACCTTGTTGGTCTGCTGGGTAATGTCCTTTTTTCGCAGGCCGCCCAGAACCACCGTCTGGCCGTGTTTCACCAATGCTATTGTGTTAATTTTGCGAGTATCAATAGTGGGGGGTGAGCCTTCTGTCAGGGTGCCCACAACAACGCCAAATTCCGGCATGATGTGCAATTTTATCATCCCATCCCTTGTGATATGCGGTGTAACCTCAAGCTTAACGCCGACCGGTTTAAATTGAACTGTTTCTGTGGCGGTGTTGCCCGTTGTGCTTACCTCCGTGTAGGGGATTTGGCGTACGATATCGAAAAGGGCCGTTTCATTGTCAAGCACCAATATTCTCGGATTGGCAAGAAGCTTGGCGTTGATGTTTTCCTGCTCAGCACTTAATAGTGCGTCTATATCAATACTCTTATCGAGCCAACCAAAACGCAGGGTTCCTATTGTGCTACTGGCGGTTTTGCCGGTTGCACCGCTAAAGTTGCCTGTGATAAACGGATGGGTTCTGTTGCTCGGATTTGTGCCGAGTGCTCCAGGATATGTTGTGTCCCGGCCGGCTGCCCATTGGATGCCGAGGTCGAGCGTGTCCTGGGTGGTTATGTCGTAGATTCTTACCTCGACCAATACCTGGGGCGTGATTTGGTCAATTTCCTCGACAAACTTATCTATGGCCTTGATATTGCTCTCGGTGTCGGTTACGATTATATGGCTGGTGCCCTTATTGAGGGATACTGTACCGCGCTTCGAAATAAATTTCTGCAGTGCCTTTTCGACTTCTGCAACATCTGCATAAGTAATTCGATAGATTTTGCTGGTAAGCCTTTCTTCCGCTTCAATAATGTCCCCAACCGGTACTATCCTTATCATATTCTTATCCGTTACATAATCGAAGCCGTGTGCTCTAAGAATATTCTTGAGAGCTTCTTCGAGCGGCACATCTGTAAGAGTGGCGGTCACATTGCCGATGACTTTGGGGCTTTTGATAAGGTCCACGTCCGCTTGCTCAGCCAGTTGTCTTATTACCATGTCGATAGGCAGGTCGCTGGCGTTGATAGTTATTCTTTCCTGCATCCGCTGCTCAAGCGTTGTCAAGACCTCTTTTTGTCCCGGGTCTTCCTTGATGGTCTCGGCGACAGCTTTCTCCGTATCCTCCTTAACGGTTTCGACGGCAGCTTTCTCCGGGTCTTCCTTGCCGGTCTCGGCGGCAGCTTTCTCCGTATCCTCCTTGATGGTTTCGGCGGCGGCTTTCTCCGAATCCTCATTGCCGTTCTCGGCGACGGCGGTAGCACAGACTGCCACAACGAATGCAAGAATCATCAAAAACCTTAATCCCTTATATTTTATAGAGCTTATCATAATAGTTCCTTTCCTAAAGGTGGTAATTGGTTAAATGGTTAAATCCAAATTACCAATTACCAATCACCAATTATCGTTGAACCTTTTGGGTCCACCTTTTTCCGTTCATTTCAAGCTCGACGCTATCTTTATTTATTTTTACGACGGTTGCACCTGATACTTTTTCGCCCTCATGTACTATCTGGTTGCCAATAACTGCGGACGGATTGTTCTCACTATAGACAATACCTTTTACGATTAGTTTTCCGGTTCCGCCCTGAGCAGTCGTTACCGAGCCGAATTGCATAGGGTCACGAAGCGTTGCCGGATAGAGTTCCGGAATCTGCCAATCAATTTCATTGTTAGAACCGGCAATGGCTCCCGAGGGCCCAAAACTCTGGGCCCCGGTTATCTTCGGCGAAGGACCGCTCAAGACCCGTGTAAATGCAAAAATCATAATGAGAAAGAGAACCGGAACCAATATCACCATTGCCTTTTGCTTCGCGGGACTGACACCCGGTTTTGGTGTAAAGAGCTTGGTTTTTATCCGCTCCAGGGTTTGTTGCCAGGGGATTTGTCTTGCAGTTTTTACGGTAACATCAGGCTTAGGCTGTTTAACCGGAGCGGCTTTCGGTGGCGGCTGCACAGGCTGTTGAGGTTTTTCCGTTGTGCCGCTAAGGTGGCTTGGAGGAGCATAATTCGGGCGCTCCGGTGCAGGCGCGCCGGAAGACTGCTGGGTACCGTTGTCTTTCGGAATCGGCACGCCGGTAAAGATCGATGAGACCTTCTTTTGCAGCCCTACTCTACGTTGTTGTTTTGGCATTGCTCATCTCCTCAGCCAAAGCCTTGCTATCGCTTGTCTCCTCAGCCAGACGCTTGGGATTACTTATTTCTTCAGCCAAAGCTATATATTCAGCAGCCCCTTTGCTTTCGGGTGCGTAAGTCAAAACGGACTCACCGGCACTTGGGGCTTCAGCTACCCTTATGGTTCTGTGAATGACGGTATCAAAAACCAAATCGCCGAAGAAATCCCGTATTTGCTGTTGAATCTGTCTGCAGAAGACGGTCCTGTTTTCGACAAAAGTCAACAACAGGCCCAGGATTCTTACCTGGCAGGGGTGGAAGTGCACTCTGATAATGTTCGCGGTCTCGAGCAACTGTTTGAGGCCTTCCATCGCGTAGTAATTCACCTGGACAGGTACGATGACATCAGTGCTGGCAACAAGTGCGTTGAGGGTCAGCAGGCCGAGCGACGGCGGGCAGTCGATAACGCAGACGTCATATTCGTCGCTTACCAATCTGAGCTGCTCGCTCAAGACGAATTCTCTTCCGAGTATGTTGGTCAGCTCGAGCTCAGCGCCTGAAAGCAAGATATTGCTTGGTGCCAGGTCAAGCCACTCGAGCTTCGTGCTTATTATAACTCTGGAGATTGGGATTTGCGGATTGGTAAGAGCATGATAAATGGTTTTATCCAGGGTTTCAGGGTCATGGCCAAATCCGAGCGTGGTGTGGCCCTGGGGGTCGAGGTCAACTATCAGCACCCTATTGCCCTTTTTGGCAAGGGCGGCTGCAAGGTTCACTGCAGTAGTTGTTTTGCCACAGCCACCTTTCTGATTTGCTATTGCTATTATTCTCATTTCTCGTATCTCGTGGTTCGGGGATTCCCGCTTTACGCACTTTAGCTGTCCTGCCGCTTTCTGACAAAAACCGCCAGGCCCATATTCACCTTATGACCTGGATCCCCCCGCGTTGAGCGGGTTATTTTGAAACTATCTACAAAGATGACCGGCCAGTGTCTCTCCAGGGCATTGAGGAAAGTGGCAAACTGATTGAAAGCTGCAGCGAAGCTGACATCAATGTGATTTTCAGATAGGTACTTAAAATCAGTTGAGTTTTCGCCGGCGTCTTTACCTTTAATGCTAAACGAATCAAGTTTTTTCTCGTTGGCAATTTGACTTATATCGAATGTCAAATTAGCCGAGTCTTCGAAATCAATAACGAAGCCATTCAATTTGTTTCGTAGATTTTCGATTTGTTCGTTTAACCAAATCCTGGTTTCTTCCTGGGTTGCTTTTAGTGCGGAGTTGTATATCTGTTTTTTCCCGGCGAGCTGGTTTTCGATCTGCTTTCTGGTCTTTTTCTGTGGTGCCAGCACAATCATATAAACGAAGAGAAACAGTATGAAGCAACCTGCCCATATTAAAGCTGCTGTCGTAAAATATTTTCTATAAATCTTCATAAAAGACCTGCTACAATCCCGGCTTAAAGATGCACTCTATCTGGTAGGAGACAACATCCCGGCTCTCAAGTGTACCAAATCTCTGCGAAACTCTGATGTTTTCGAGCTTCGGCCCGAGGAAAGTTGAAGAGCGAAGACGGTCTCTGAAATCCTTGACTGCTTTGTCGCAGTTGGATTGTGGACTTCCGCAAACATTTATCTGCAATGTTCTTACCGGCACGGAGATATCAATCATTTTTTTGGGGTCATCTTTTTTGGGCACTTTTCTTTTTACAGAGCTCTGCCTTACCTCGAGGTCGGTCAGCACCACCGAATCCGGCATATTCTTCACCAGTGCCGTCAAAACAGGCGACCACTGAGTATGTCTGCCAAGAGATGTCGGGATTTCTGATAGGCAGCTGCTTATAGCGTTTTTCTCACTCTCGAATGATTTTTGCAGCTCTACCGCGTCCGACAATTCGTCAATCTTTGTTTCGTAATTAACTATTGTCTGTTTTTGTATTGATATAATGATTTTGTTGCGCAGATAAAGGCCGAACATTACTATTGCGATAATAATAGGCACTGCAAGGGTTGTGGCGGCAATAGCTATGCCTTCAGGCCTGCTCTTTGCCGGAACACCCTGTCCCTTTAACAAATCTATCGTGAACATATCAGATTTCCCTCATAGCAAGGCCGGCTGCCACTGCCATTGCGGGGCCGTTCTTTTGAAGAATATTTTCACAGGACCGGCCTGCATCGCAGGGTATTTTATCAAAGGGGTTCCACACAGAAGCTTTTGCCGGAAGCCGGCTATCCAATAACTCGACAAACCCTTCGACCGGCGCGAAATCGCCACAGACAAATATCTTTTCGACAATGGCTGATTTCTCCTGAGCCGTGTAGTAGCGCAATGTTTCGGTAACATCGGCAATTAGTTTCTGACAGGCCTTCTCCAAACTGTCACCGAGTGTAATCGGCGGTTCTGTCGGTGTGGCTTGGCCATCCTGGCCAAGCACGGGCTGGAAGCCCGTGCCACACAGAATCTTCCAGGTACGTTCTATCGAAATATCATTTTCAACTGCAATTTGCCTGACAATATCATTACTGGCGTAGGCCATATCGCGGATAAACGGCATATTTTCACCCATAATTGCCAGAGTTGTATAAGCGCCGCCTACGTTGAGAATAGCTGTGGTTGTTCGGCTCGCCCCGTCAGAGGTCCTCGCCATTGGCGGGGTGGACGGCTCAGGCGTCTTACTTCCGGCGGAGCCGGTATGGCCTTTTTCGTATTCACTGAGGCAATTCAAAAGTGCCAATCCATCGACATCCATCAGGGCGCAGTCAAGAGAAGCATTTTTAGCGAGTTGTACTTTGCTTTTTATCAGCTTATTCGTTGTCGCTACTAAAATGCCACTGACACTGTCGGCGCCATTGGGTATCAACTGATAGTCAACAGGCCCGTCGTGAACGTTGAACGGGCAGACCTGTTCAGCTTCGAGCAAAACCGCTCCTTCTATTTCTTGCGGGGGCAATGGCGGAAACTTAAAATGGCGTACTGCAACTTCCGGGCCGCATACACTGCAAACGGCCAGTGGCGTCTGAATCCCGGTTGACTCAAGGCATTCGCGAATTGCCCTGACGGTGTTTATTTCCCTGCGATTTTTGCTATCTTCGCCTGCCCCAATTGGGGCTATGCCGGCTGCAGTAACTGCGTAACCGGTGCCGTTTTTGCGCATCTTGATTAGCTTGACTTCCGATGAGCCAATATCCAGCCCGAAGACCTCGTGGTGCTCAAGCTCAAGCCTGAAGAGTCGTTTCCAATCCAAGTCCATAAGTTCTTTAACCTATATTATCTTAGCGTTTAGGGTGTACGCTATCCGACATAGCTGTCCGCTATTATCTATCGGCTTAAAGAAGCGGCTGTTTTACGTAGAAATCACAATATGCTGGTTTAATATGCTAATGCGGGTGATTTTAAGATGGCGGGTCCTATAAATAATCGATGCTGGATACTCGATGCTCGTAAAAAAGGAAAAGCGAGAATCAAGAATCGAGTCCCGTTAGAAATCGCCCTTTTTCCAGACTGAGCCGCTTCTGCGGAATTTCTAACGGGACGAGTCTATTCTTCCTGCCAGTGCTGCACTATGAACTCAGCCCCAATCTCGCTAACGCTGGTCTTTAGCAGAGTCGCGTCAAAATGCAATTCGGCTGAATTTCTTAGGTCGGCATTGTCCGCTATAATAGCCCCATATAACTCTGCACCGTTCTCCAGAGAAACAGTGGCATCAGGGGCGTAAATAGTCCCGTAAAAAACCGAACTCTGTTCCATCAAAAAAGACTGGTCAGTGGTGCCAATCCCAAATACCTGGCACCTCTTCGGTTCCTGCGTCAGGTTATTAACCGTGCTTGTATTGCGTAGGTTCATATCGCCGCCCAGATAGAGCGTTAAAGACGAATCCGGGAGGATTTCCACTTCGCTATACGTCCTAGTTTCAAAAAATCCCGTCACATAAAGTGTTACATCACCACTAATGGTTATTGTGGCGTCGCTTTTCAGTTCGATATAGTCATACTTGCCGTTCTCACTTATAACGACCGTATCGGTTAATATCCCTTTACTAACGGCGAATTCTTCACCTTCCGGCGGTGATATTGCAGGCAGCTCCCTGCCATAGTCGATCAGGACGTCGCCGTAAATAGTTCCGCTGCCCATTGCCACGCCGTTCGGGTCGCCGGTAGCAACGGTTGTCGGTTGGAGTGCGTTGACCCCGCCGTAAGGGCCATCCTCGGAACTATAGGCATCGATAAGAAAAGCGTTTTCTAATACTAAGCTGTCTTGAGCATATACCGCGTTTCGAAACAGGCCTACTAAAGTTAGAGTGCAACTGATGTTTTTTATCCCCCGACCGGCCCTGCCGGTTACATCCACGGTGTAGATGTAGTCAGGACTGCTCGTAATCGTATAGGTGAAAGTTGCATCAGAAGGCGCCAATATTGCATCTGTTTCCTGCGGCAGGGTGTTATCATCCCAGGGTCTGACTTTCAGCTTCTCGTTCATTTCAAAGACGGCCTTTGTCAGCCCGGCGTCGGCAGCGCAGCGGGCTGCAATCTCCGAGGCGGTCCGTGACGCCAACATACGGCCGTGCAGACCGAGACTCAACAATCCGGTACCCATTACAACCAATATTATGACCACAAGCAGCGCCGCGGCTATTGCGGAGCCGATTCTTTTTGATTGTAGTAACTTGTTTATACTCATTTTGACATTCCCTTTCTCAATTTCCAATTTTCGATTATTTTTTATCTTTTGCCACAAAGGCACCAAGACACTAAGAATATATTTTTTTATTTCACTTTTTCCTTTGTGACCTCGTGTCTTCGTGGCTAATTCTATTTTCAATTGTCAATTGGAAACCGCCAATCGAAAATACTTTTACTCCTCGCGCCACTGTTTTACTACGAAGCGCACGGCATCATCATCAGTGCCGACATTTCTCAACGCTTTATCATAGTAGAAATTGCCGCCGCTCTTCATCTCAAAACTTTTGCAGACAATGGACCCACGTATATCACCATCGGCCATAAGAGTAACTACTGCATTCGGGGCGTAAACTGCACCAAGGGATTCGCTCTTGGCTTTGAGGGTGAGCTGCTGCTCTTCTGTAGCCGTGCCGAAAAGTTTTAAGCTTGCCGGAAGACTCTCATTATTGATTCCGGCTTCAATACCCGCATTCAAATCGCCGTCCAGATACAAAGTTAAAGATGCGCCTTCCCTTATGATAATTTCGCACTCCTGGCCAAGACCGACGTCTCCGGTCACATATAGCACAATATCACCACCATCTATTTGCAGTATTCCCGGATTGGCGGCACGTTTCACCAGAATCTGGTCATATTGACCGGTATCGTCCGGCCCGATTGTCAGGGTTGTACCGTGGACACTAATGCCTGTACCCATATCGGCAAGCACCGGCGGAGTTACGGGCGGAAACTCAATCTCTTCAGTAATAGCATAGCTTCCGTAGATACTGGCGCCTAAGTCTTTTATAGCGGTTTCGACGTCGCCCCCGACACCTACGAAGACATTGCCGTTCACAATTACACCGTTATTGAGAATTATGCTGTCGGGTAAAATGCTGTTAGTGCCAATCTGTATTTGTATATTAGTGTCCCATGGGTCCAGAGAGTTGTATCCCTCAACTAACGTCCCGCTTTTCAATAGGATAGTTTGCCGGGTCAAGATTGGAGGCTCAAATGGTCCCTGCAATTCCAAATTGAAGGTAATCCTTTTTTCGGCCCGGCCGGATTTTCCAATGCATTCAACGATATAACCGCTGTCGATGTCTCCTGTAATTGTATAGCTAAAAGTTGCGTCAGAATTTGGCAGCATTTCATCTGTTGCCTGCGGCAGGGTGCTGTCATCCCAGGGTGTAACTTTCAGCTTCTCGTTCATTTCAAAGACGGCCTTTGTCAGCGCGGCATCGGCGGCGCAGCGTGCTGCAATATCCGAGGCAGTTCGTACCGCGAAGAGACGACCGTGCATACCGAGACTCAACAATCCCACACCTATTACAGATAATATTATGACCGCAAGCATCGCCAGGGGTATTGCGAAAGCCGCCCCGTTAGAAATCTTCCCTTTTTCTGGCATATTCTTATCACCTTTGGAATTTCTAACGGGGCCAGTTTTTTTTGATTGTAACGGCTTTTTTCTATTCACCTGACCTTACCCCTCAATTTGCGAATTGGTAATTGGTTTGGTTAAAATGGTTATAGTTACTAATCACCACTCACCAATCACCAATTTATTGATTCTGCATAACAGCGGACGAGACAACGGTAATTGTCTGCGAGCCGTTGTCGAGTGTAAGTATCATCTGGGCGGAGTAACCGGTTCCCTTGAAAACACAGCCCTGTACGTTCCCGCAAATAGTGTTGGTGCTCAGAGTTTGCCTTGGATTCAGGCTGCCATACTCGATATACAGTTCGCCGTTGGCCTCAGAGAAACGTGCATAGCGGTCAACAATAGTGGAATTGGGGTCCTGGCTGTAATAAACCTCGACCCACTTGCCGCCACTATCCAGTAAGAACCTTGTCCTGGTTGCCCTGCGAATCACACTGTCAAACGTTTTCCTCGCGACGTAGCCGTCGGTTACTACATCGGAGTATACGCGGTCGTACATTGCATTGAAACCTCGGTGACTGTCAGCTATTGTCATACCGACGCCAAGCATGATGATACCCCCAATCATTGTGGCTATCATCAACTCTATACTCGTAAAGCCCGGTCGAGTTGTAAGTTTCTTTTTAGCCATCGTCGATTCATCCCCCTGCAGAAGTGTAAGTTGTGAGTGTAAATGACTTTTTAGCACGCTTAGGGTTTCCGAACCCATCCGGGTCCCAGTCCCAGAACACAGTAACGTTCAGGGCCCGCAGCCCGGGGGCAATGTCCTGCCACAAAAGTGCCGATGTGGAGATAAGGCCGTTAGCAGTGATTCTATAGGTTTCCAATACATTAAAACCTTGTGGATTTGGAGGAGGCTGGCCTACGGGCTGGATTGCCAGCTCTGGACTGAGATGGGAGCCCGGGTCAAAGGTCAGGTCGCCTTCAACACCCCGCCAGCTCTCGCAAAGCAGCAGTGCGATTCTGGTGGCCGTTGCCGTCTCATCAGCTTTTCGCGCATCCAGGGCGGAATGGTATCTATATGCGGAGGCTCCGATAACCGCCACTGACAGGATGAGAATCGCCCCCATTACCTCGACCAGAGTCATTGCCGCTGCGTATCTGTGCCGCTTAACAGTGGTCATAGTTGCCGTCCTCCCTACTTGACCTTCCAGGGTCGATTTTTAGACAGGATTTACAGGATGGGGTGTGAAAGCCTGCCTCTTTCTCCACGCTTTACTAATTAAAATATACTACAAAAAACCGGCAAAGGCAAAAAGATTGTTGCTTTATTTAAGAGGAGCCTCCCTTTTGCGGGCTATCAGGGTACCAGGTTATCAGGGTACCAGGTTATCAGGCAGCGGTTATCAGGATATCAGGGTATCAGGTCCGATTTTCCGTTGGTGCCGGGGGAATAAAAAAAAGTTTTTACCGCCCCCATCAAAAAGCCGGGATGCTCTTTAATCTAAGGTGGGGGCCTTAGGCCTTAAGGCCCCCACGTCTTCGTCTGAACAGACAATTAGAGGTAGTTGTGACAAATATGGTCGCAGCTGCCTTACGGAGTCCACGCACCGAGCTCATTCAGCGTTATCGCCGGGGGCACTGCAGGTTGATCGGGACGGTTGACGGAATTAGCGGCGGTTACTGTAATCAGATACGTGTCGTAGCCGCCGACAACGGCGGTAAACACAATGGCATAAGCTTCATTAGAGAAGTATTTGCCATCCAGGTCATCGCCGTCGGCTGCGGCCACGATGTTGAAGCCCAGATCGGCCAGCGAGGTGCCGACATAGGCGTAGGCTGGGCCCTTCTCTGCTTGGTAAGCACGGGCCGCGGTGCGGATACTACCGGCTGCGGCTTTGCCTTCCGACCACTTGGCTGAATCAATTCGGCCTCGCATAATCGGAATTGCCACTGCAGCCAGGATGCCGACGATGAAGATTACGACCATCAGCTCAATCAGTGTAAAACCTTTTCTGCTTCTCATTTTTGACTTCTCCTAAAAAAGTTTTAAAATTACGCTTTTGTGCCCCCGCAGCTTCGTTTTTGCGAAGCCCCTCGGTTTGCTTCGCAAGAAGCAGAGGGGCAAGCAAAACGGCGGGGGTATCACTTCCCATTTACCACAAACACAATCGACCAAATTCATTAGCGACTATACCAGTTTTTCTTCTTTTTTTTACTGTTTGTCTTATCCCCCTTGCGGCGACATCGAGAAGATAGGCAGATACAATGCGAGAACTACCGCCAATACAACCGCACCAACTACTACAATCATTATCGGCTCAAGCAAGCTCATCAGAGTCGTTATCAGAGAATCGACCTTTCGTTCGTAATAGATAGCGGTTCTGTCGAGCACCTTGGGCAGTGAGCCGCTTTCCTCGCCGACCTGCATCATTTTGACGAGCATATTAGGGAAAAAGCCGGTCTCGGCCATACTCGAGGAGATGTTTGAGCCCCCGACGATTCGCTCTCTTGTTTGTATTATCGCTGATTTTATAATATCGTTACCGCTCATTGTAGAGAGAATATCGAAGACCTCGAGCACTGAAACGCCTGCGGCAATTAACGTTGACATTGTTTTGCAGAAGGTTGCGACGAAGGCCTGGCTGAGTACCTTGCCGAACAATGGTATGGCCAGGGCGATTCTGCTAAATAAATAGTGGCCTTTTTTGGTTTTGGAGGCAAGAACTGCGGAAGTGATTATCAGCAGCACTGAGCCGATAATATAAATCAGATTGTAGCGCAGCATATCGTAAAAGCCCATAAATCCCCGGGTAAAAGCAGGCAGCTCGGCGTTCATTTGGTCGAACATGGTGCGGAATCGCGGAACAACGAAAGCCATTATGAATATGACTATCAGGATAATAAATGTGAATACGAAGACCGGATATGCCATCGCGCCTTTGACCTTTTTCGCCAATTTATCGCGATTGTCGAAATACTCTGCCAGTCTGCGGAGTGCTTCGGCGAGATTACCGCCGGTTTCACCGGCCAATATCATCGCACAGGACAATTGGTTGAAGACCTTTGGATATTCCGAGAGACAATCCGATAAAGTTTGACCTTTCTGCATTTTTTCCAGGATCTGTTGTAGGATTTGCTGAAGCTGTAAATTTTCTATGTCTTCGCCGATGGCCTCTAAAGCAGTGGTAATGGGAATTCCTCCGTCTACCATTGTGTTCAATTGCCAACAAAGCGCCGCCAGGTCTGCTGATTTGATTCGCTTTCTGTGAGGTGTTTGGTGGGTTTCTTTGACGCTGACAGATATCTCGTTGACAGAGATAGGGGTAAAGCCCTGTTCGCGAAGCCAGCTAAGTACGTCATTTGGGTAGGCCGCCTGCAAGAGGCCTTCCTTTCGCACGCCTGCCGAATCCCGGGCAATATACTTATAGTTTTTCATTATATTAAGCTTAAAAAGTGATACAAAGTGTCATTGCCGCGCTAACCTTTGGTTGGCTCGGAACGACCTCTCCTTTTTGGGTATTGCATCTTTCGTTTTACGCCTTGTTATCGGCGTCCGAAAACCTTGAGTTTAGTAAAAAACGGACTCGATACTCGATACTCGACACTCGCCATCCAGCGTCCGGCATCTATACTTTTATATTTTCTGTGAATGTTACGCTAAGGACCTCTTCAGCGGTGGTTAAACCCTGCAGCATTTTACTTATGCCGCTTTCGAGTAACCCCCCATAGCCTTTTTCACGTGCCATAGCTCTTATTTGCGATTCATTGCCGCCGGCAATGAGCTTTTCCCTCATATCGTTGTTCATAACCAGGAACTCAAATACGGGCAATCTACCCGAATAGCCCGTCCCTCCACAGGCTTTGCAGCCTTTGCCATGGTAAAAGACAGCGTCCCTGGCCTGCCCGGGGTCAATCCCCAAACGCTTGAGGACTTCCTTACTTAAGGTTACAGGTTCTTTGCAGCGCTTACAAATTTTCCTCACGAGTCGCTGAGCAATGACTAAATTCAGCGTGGAAGCCAGCAAATACGGCTCAATTCCCATATAGACCAGTCTGCTTATTGCACTGGGTGCGTCGTTGGTATGGAAGGTGCTCAAGACGAGATGGCCGGTCAAAGATGCTTTTATCGCAATCTCGACCGTTTCTTTGTCCCGAATTTCACCTATTAGAACTATGTCCGGGTCCTGTCTCAAAATTGCCCGCAGGCATATTGCAAAATCGAGATTGATTTCGGGCTTGATTTGAATCTGGTTAATCCCGGCAAGACGGTATTCCACAGGGTCCTCGACAGTTGTAATATTTTTCGTCGGGTCTTTGAGGTAATTCAGGGCTGAATATAACGTGGTGCTTTTGCCGCTGCCGGTCGGGCCGGTGACAACTATGATGCCGTGGGGTTGTGACAATATGGTTTTAAACTCTTCAAGAAGTTCTGGTTCAAAGCCAAGCTGCTCGACGTCGTGACTTGCGGCTGATGCGTCCAGGATTCGCATCACCACTTTTTCGCCGTATATTGTTGGAATTGCCGACACTCGGACATCTATATCTCTACCGGAGGTCTTTATTTTGAATCGGCCGTCCTGGGGCAATCTGCGTTCGGCAATGTCCATTTCGGAGAGAATCTTAATTCTGGTAACAACCGCAGCCTGCATCTTTTTGGCCGGCGGGACCATATCCCGAAGCATGCCGTCAATTCGCATGCGAATCATCATTGAATACTCCTGCGGCTCGATATGAATGTCACTTGCCCTGCTTTTAACCGCCTGGCTTAACAGCAAATCAACAAAGCGAATTACAGGCGGCTTGGTTGCAGCTAATTCGCCGCTGATGTCCGTCTCTGCCATATTAGCTTCGAGCGATTCTTCTTCACCGGTTTCGAGCTCTACTATGTCTCGAAGCCGCTGTTCTTCAACATCGGAACCGTGATAAATCACCTCTATCGCCTGGCGAATTTCCTGAGGCGAACTAATTACTGCTTTAATCTGACGCTTCATTTTCAATGTGATTGTATCTATTGCGATAACATTGAGCGGGTCGGCCATCGCAACGATGACTTTGTTGTCTTTCTCGCCGATGGCCACAAGGCAGAATCGCTTGGTGACGCTCTCAGGCAATATTCGGGCGATGTTCATATCTATCTTGCTGATATCGTCGAAATGAACGTACTCCATCGAGAGATGTTCGGCCAGGGCGCGAGTAACATCCTCGTCGCTTAGCATCCTTAGCCGAAGCAATACTTCGCCGAGTCGGCCGCCACGCTCTCGCTGTTCGTTTAGCGCTTCGACCAATGCTCTGCGGGTTAATAGACCCTTAGAGACGAGGAATTCACCGAAAAGAAGAACAGCATCTGGTTTAGAAGTGTTAGAGATAACTTGTGCAGATTCCATTCGCTAACCTCAAGTACTGCTGTTCATCAGGTTTAACCTCGACAAATTGCAAACAACCACGCAACGAGCGCTCTGCTTTGCCGGGTCCCATTTTGCGACTTATTGCAGGGACCCTACTTGCTTAATAAGGGTGAGAAGCTCAAAATGAGGCGTGGAAGCTCCTGCCCTTTTCGAGGTTTTACCCTTTAATATATACTAATTAAAATATACTAAAAAAACTGCCAAAGGCAAAAAATCGTGGGTTTACCCCGTTAAAAATTTCTCTTTTTGCATCATAGCCGTTATAGAATTTCTAAGGGGGTTTACGCAAAAATTCTTGACGAAACGGTGAGAACACCCGATAATTGAGTGTTCATTGGGCCCCATTTTGCAATACGTCGCAAAATGGGAACCGTTGCGGATGTGGCGGAATTGGCAGACGCGCAGGCTTCAGGTGCCTGTGGGCTTCGGCTCGTGGAGGTTCGACTCCTCTCATCCGCATTAAAGCTGCCCTATCGGAGCAAATCAGCGTTTTTGGCCTCATATCTGCGAAGTCTTCAAGTATTTAACGGAAATTGTGCAAATAGGCCGATAAATAATAAAAACGAACAATAAATTTGTCCGCATGGCTGGTAAAGGCACTATGCTTGAAATTGCACAAAATTTTGAACAAACGGCAGCGAGTTTCAGCCCCATAGTTTTAATCGGCCCGGGGTTAGTTTGCGTTATAGTCGGATTGTTTGTCTGGCTCGGCGGCCTTGGCCTCAGAAAACTTTTAGTCGTTGTCGTAGGTGCGGTTGGCGGGGGTATTTTTGGATTTTTCGTAATCGGCCGGAATGTTATGTCAGCGATGATTTCGGCGGGTGTAGGTGCCATCATCGCAATAATATTCGAGAGGACTTTTATAACAATGCTGGCAGCGGCGCTGGCAGCCGCCATCGGCATCGCCGTTTTGGCTGGGCCGTACGTTGAAAATTCGCAAGAATCAATCCAGAATGGTTATCCTTTTAATCAAGATAAAATATCATATCGGGGTCCATATATCAGCGTCCACGAAAGTATACACATAGTGAAAGTGTACGCAGTTTTCTTTAGCAACAGGATAAAACAGGCCTGTTTACAGATGCCGCTATATAACTGGGCAATAATAGCGGTGCTTGTGGTAATTTTCATAACGGGTGGATTTTACTTCTGGCGTTTAACGTCGGCTTTGTGCTGTGCGACCCTGGGGACGCTGCTCGTTTTTGCCGGTATGATTTTGCTGTTATTATACAAAGGTGCTGAGCCCATAAGCAGTATTAGTCGCAGAACATTATTTTATGCTGCTGTTTTTATAGCGATGATAGCTTTCGGCACGACTGAGCAGCTATTACTTTGTCCGTGGCTGAAGAGTAAAGCGATAAGAAGAAAAGAAGCGAAAAAGGATAAGCAAAGACGTGACGAAACAACGCCGCATTGGCGGACTACGTAACTGGGACCCTATTTTGCAGGTTCGGGCCCCACTTGCGTTGAGAAATTTTATAGTAATCAATTGCAGTTTACTGTGAGAAATTGAAAGGAAATTAAGGGGTAAAATAATGGATTGTGTTACTATCCTTGCCCAGGCAGTTGAAAGTACAGGCCGCGAGGCAGCAGAAGAAGCAATTGTCCCCATCGTCTTGATTTGGGAATATGTCACCTCGCTCAATTTGCTCGAGGCGCTGACCTTTATGTCTTTCGGGGCGGTTTGCCTTTTCTACGGCTGGCGTATCTTCAAGATGTTGGTGGTAATCAGCTTTGCGCTATTGGGCCTGATTATGGGAATAACAATAAGTGATAAAATCAGCGGTGAGAGCGCCCGACTTTTGGGTGGGTTGATAGGTCTTGGGGTAATGGCGGCTCTTTCTGTGCCGTTGATACGATGGGCGGTTTGTATATTAGGTGCGGTCGCGGGCGGAATACTCACATCAGGAATATGGTACGCCTGTGGACTGTCCGAAGGATACATATTAGCCGGCGCGCTTATCGGCATCGTCGCCGGCGGTATGATTTCTTTTATCATCTTCAAAGTTGCTATTATGCTCTTTTCCAGCGTGGGCGGCAGCGCATTAATGGTAGTAGGAACCCTGGCGACAATGTGCAATAAACACGTGGGGTGCAAGGGCCTGGTTGAAGATCTGGTGCTTAATCACAACTGGTTTCTGCCGGTCGCGCTGATAGTACCGGCGGTAGTTGGCGTAATCCTGCAAAACAAATTCATCAAGGGCTCCAGAGACTGGAGTGTCTAATGCGTGAACCCCGCCCCTCCGAGGGGCGGGGTGAATCGTGAACCGAGCCTCGAATCACGAACCACGGGCGAGCGCTGCTGCTGTCTCTGGTGGATTTTGTCCTTGCAAAATCACCACTGCCGCTTTACAATTCTTATTTCGCCAGAATAATTAAAGCTCAATGCTGGATGCTCGTAGCAGAAGAAAGTCGAGCATCGAAGTAGCACGGGATTCCAGCCCGTGCCAACACGGCCAAGATGGCCGTGCCACGACACGAGTTATGTTTGAGTTATTGACTGAAAAATTCAATTCAGTTTTCAGGTCGCTGTCCGGCCGGGGACGGATTACCGAAGCGAACATCTCGGACGCTATGCGAGATGTCCGCAAGGCCCTTCTGGAAGCGGACGTCAGCTATAATGTGGTAAAGCAGTTCTGCAAGGACGTTACGGAAGCGGCCATCGGCGCTGAGGTGATAAAAAGCCTTCATCCCGGCCAGGTTCTGGTAAAAATCGTCAGCGATGAGCTTACAAAGCTGATGGGCCCGGTCGATAGCAGTGTTTATTTTGTCTCGCCCGGGCCTACCATAATTATGTTGGCCGGGCTGCAGGGTGGTGGCAAAACCACTACCGCCGCGAAACTCGGCAAATACCTGGTCGGAAAGGGCAAGAAAACACTTTTAGTGGCTGATGACCTGCGAAGGCCGGCCGCCATTGAGCAATTGGTCGTTCTGGGCCGGCAAGTAAATATCGATGTTTACAGCGAAGAAAGCAAAAATTCCGTCAAGGTTGCAAAAAATGCTGTAAAGCACGCCCGCAAGAACGGTTACGATGTGGCATTGCTCGACACAGCCGGCCGACTGCATATAGATGAAGAAATGATGGCTGAGCTGGCCGACGTCGCAAAAGCTATCAATCCGCACCAGATTTATTTAGTCTGCGATGCGATGACCGGCCAGGATGCCGTTAATTCCGCCAAAGAGTTCAACGAGCGGCTGGAGCTCGATGGCGTTATCCTTACAAAACTGGACGGCGATGCCCGCGGCGGGGCTGCGCTGAGTGTGAAGGCCGTAACCGGAAAGCCCATTAAGTTCATCGGGGTCGGCGAAAAGCTGGACAAGCTTGAAGAATTCCACCCCGACCGTATGGCCGGCAGAATCCTCGGTATGGGCGATGTTGTAACGCTTGTCGAGAAGGCGCAGGAGCATTTCGAGGCCGAAGAGGCGGAGAAACTGCAAAAGAAGATGGCCAAGGGCAGCTTTGGCTTTGATGATTTTCTCAAGCAAATGCAAGCCGTCAAAAAAATGGGCGGTATTAAAGATATGCTCAAAATGGTGCCCGGAATGGGAGGGCAGCTTGGCGAACTGGACCTTGACGGCGGAGAACTGCCGCAAATGGAAGCAATTGTGTATTCGATGACGCCGGCCGAACGTCGCGACCCCGATATTATAGATTCGCCGAGACGAAGGCGGGTCGCAGCAGGGGCTGGTGTGGAAGTCAACGATGTTTCCAGTCTGGTAAAGACGTTTAGGCGCAGCCGGGATATGATGAAGGCAATCAGCGGCGGAAGCTCCGGCGGGCTTAAGAGTTTATTCGGCGGCGGATTTAATATGGAGACATTAAGCGCGGCTATGACCGGCGGGAGAAAAATAAAGCAACGCTCGAAACGAAAAAGAGTCATAAAACGAAGAGGAAAAACAAAACGACGATGAAATTGAAGCTCGATGCTCGTAAATGGGGAAATATCGAGAATCGAGAGGAAAATCGTGGAAAGAAGGGTTATCAATGAAGAGAAATTTAAGCCGTCGTGGTTTTTTGAAAGTTATTGGGCTGGGAGCGGCATCACTGACGATGCCGGGATGCCTGAGCGTCTCTCGCGAGGCTGTCGGCAAGGCAAGCAGTGGTCGGCCGCCGAACTTCATTATCATCTTCTGTGACGATTTGGGCTATGGTGACCTTGGCTGCTTCGGCTCAGAGAAACACCGCACGCCGAATATCGACCAAATGGCCGAAGAGGGTATGCGTCTTACGAGCTTCTATGTAACCAGCGGTGTATGTACACCATCCCGGTCGAGTCTGATGACCGGCTGCTATCCGCGCCGGGTGAACATGCATCAAAATGACGATGGCCTGTGCGTGCTGTTTCCGGTCAATAAGAAGGGACTCAATCCGGATGAAATCACCATCGCAGACGTCCTCAAAGAGCGGGGTTATGCAACGGCGTGCATCGGCAAATGGCACTTAGGCGACCAGCCACAGTTTCTTCCAACTCGCCAGGGCTTCGACTATTACTTCGGCATCCCCTACAGTAACGATATGGGCGGAAAGCCCGGCAGCAAACGCCCACCTCTGCCGCTGTTGCGCAATGGAACCGTCATCGAAGCACCGGCCAATCAAAACACGCTGACGAAGCGCTACACAGAGGAAGCGATTAAGTTCATCACGGCCAACAAGGACAAGCCGTTCTTCGTGTACCTGCCGCACACGATGCCGCACAACCCGGTGCACTCCAGCGAGAAATTCCGGGGCAAAAGTGCCAATAAGGGCTACGGCGATTCGGTGGAAGAAATCGACTGGTCAACCGGCGAAATCCTTGCGGCGCTGGCGAAGCTCGGCATCGATGAGCGCACGCTGGTCGTGTTCACGTCTGACAACGGCGCCTCCAATCGCTTTGGTGGCGGCAACGGCCCGCTTCGTGGGCACAAAGGAAGCACCTGGGAGGGCGGGATGCGTGAGCCGGCCGTTTGTCGCTGGCCGGGCAAAATCCCCGCAGGCAAAACGTGTGACGAGTTGACTACTACGATGGACCTGCTGCCGACTTTCGCTCGACTGGCCGGTACCAAACCACCGAGAGACCGCATCATCGACGGCAGGGACATCTGGCCGCTTATGTCCGGCAAAAAAGGTGCCAAATCGCCGCACGAGGCGTTCTACTATTATCAGATTGACCAACTGCAGGCGGTGAGGTCGGGCAAGTGGAAACTGCATCTGCCGATGAAGATGAAAAAACGCAACTGGGGAAAGGGCATACCCAACAGCCCTCTTCAGTTGTATGACCTGAAAGCCGACATCGGCGAGACGAACAACGTAGCGGCTGAACACCCTGATGTTGTCAAACGCCTTCTCGTCCTGGCCGAAAAGGCACGTGAGGACCTCGGCGACGTCAATCGCAAAGGCAAGCACCAGCGCCGGGCCGGTTGGGTCAAAAATCCCGAGCCGCTGCTACTTTCATCAAATTAACTCTATGGCTGAAACGAAAAGGAAAATAAAACGGCAATAAAACAGAATATTTCGATTGAGCAATACCTAAGAAAATTGGCTCGGTTTGCTGACAGCGAGTATGGTAATATGATAAGAAGCCAATTCAAAGATATCGAAGGCGGCAGTGAACTGGCAATGCTTGCGGCGCCGAGCGTCGAGGAATTAGAGCAATTAAAAAAAGCGGTGGCAATAATGACGCCGGACGAAAAACAAAAGGCCGATGGCTTGACCGATGAACAAATACAAAGAATAGCGAGTGACGCACAAGTTGACCCGGCGAATTTAGCGATTTTCATAAATGGTTATGCTTTACATTGCAAACGTGTTTCGTGACCCCGATTGTATCGGGATTGCGGGAATTGATTATAAAACGATAACATAGGAGACGATTATGGCAGTAAAGTTGAGACTGACGAGGATGGGCAGGCGGCATCGGCCGTTTTTCAGAATCAATGCGGTCGAATCGCGCACGCCGCGTGACGGTAAAATACTTGAAAAGCTGGGGCATTACGACCCAATTGAAAAAGACCCCGCCAGGCAAGTTGTGCTCAACCGCGAGCGCGTAGAATATTGGCTTGGTAAAGGAGCAATACCAAGCGATACGGTCTCGCAGATTCTGCTTCGCCACGGTGTCAAGCACAAATATGCCGAAGTTAAGGCTGCGCGGCGAGCAAGGGCCAGGGCGGTAGCCCGTGCCAAAGGCAAGCTGTTTACAAAAGCTGAAAGAATAGCCGCTGAAAGGGCGGCTAAGGCCGTTGATGAAGAGGCAAAGGCAAAGGCGAAGGCAGAAGCCGAGGCAAAAGCCAAGGCCGAAGCTGATAAAAAGATAAGGGCGGAAGCTAAAGAAAAAGCTAAAGCTGAGGAGCAAGCAAAAACACAGGCTGAGGCCGAGGAAAAAGCTGAAGCAGCTCAGGTAGTGGAAGAAAAGGCCAAGACTGAGGTGGCTGAAGAAAAGGTCGAAGCTGAAGCAGCGGAGGAAAAGGTAGAAGCCAAAGTTGAGGCAAAGGCCGAGGCTGAAGCAGCGCCGGAAAAGGTCGAGGACAAAGCCGAAGCAGTAAAAGAAAAGGCGGAAGCTAAAGTAGCGGAAAAAAAGGCAAAGGCCAAACCCGAAGAAAAAGCCAAACCCGAAGCAAAGGCCAAACCCGAAGAAAAAGCAAAGGCCAAACCCGAAGAGAAGCCTAAGCCCAAGGCGAAGGCCAGGACCAAAAAGAAAACAGCTTCGAGAAAAAAGACAGACAAGAGTGATGAGAATTGATGTTCTTACACTTTTTCCGGAGATGTTCGAATCGCCTCTGAGCCAGTCAATATTAAAAAGGGCCCAGGAGACGGGCATAGTTGATATCGTTCTTACCAATATACGAGACTTCGCCACTGACAATTATAAAAGGGTTGATGATAAGCCGTATGGCGGCGGGCCGGGTATGGTTATGATGCCCGGCCCGGTCTTTGACTGCTTTGAGTATGTCGGGAAGTTATCGCCGGAAAAAGGCCGAGTTATCCTGCTGACCCCGCAGGGACAAAAATTTAATCAGGCAAAAGCAGCCGAATTAAGCGCCGAGAAACGGCTGGTTTTAATCGCCGGCAAATATGAAGGGTTCGATGAGCGAATTCGCACCGGCCTCGGCGCCGAGCAAATCTCAATAGGAGATTACGTTTTAAGTGGTGGTGAATTGGCGGCTATGATAATCATCGACGCAGTGGTCAGATTGTTAGCCGGTGCGCTTGGCGATGAAGACTCGCCGAAAGATGATTCCTTCAGCGCCGGTCTCCTGGAGTATCCGCAATACACAAGGCCGGAAGTCTTTCGTGATATGAAGGTCCCTGACATCCTCTTAAGCGGCGACCACGCCAAAATCGCCGAATGGCGCCACCGGCAGGCCATCGAAAGAACAAAAAAATGGCGACCGGATTTGCTGAAAGACAGCGACAAAAAATAAAGGGAGGTTAAATCACATGAATGACAGCCAATATGTAACGAAAAAGGAATTTTATACTGTTGCAGTTGTAATCCTTGTCTTAATTTGGTGCACAATACTTGCTACAGAAATTGAAGGTTTTATCCGCTATTACCTGTTTTTTGTTACTATAGGATTACAGTTATATTACTGCTACAAACTTGCTAAGATCCGAAGAAATAGTAAAAAAATGAATAACGGGAGAGCAAAATGAAAAACATAAATCGACGCCGATTCCTCACTCTCACCGCTGGTGGTGCTATCACAGCAGTGATGCCTTCAGCCGGCTGTCAAAGCGAACTTGCCGAACGCAAAGATGCCTCGGCGAAGCGACCCAACATCATCCTTATAATGGCCGACGACCTCGGCTACGAGTGTCTCGGCTGTTACGGCAGCGCATCCTATAAAACGCCTTTCCTTGACCGGTTAGGCGCAACCGGCATGCGTTTTGACCATTGTTACGCTCAGCCGCTTTGCACACCATCCCGTGTAAAGATTATGACCGGCAGGTCCAACACCCGCAACTACATCAAGTTCGGCCACTTCGACTTCACCGAAAAAACTTTCGCCCACGTACTCAAAACCGCCGGCTACGACACCTGCATCGTCGGCAAGTGGCAGCTCATCGGCCGCGCCGCCAACGGCCCCTACGACGCCGGCTTCGATGAATATTGCCTCTGGCATATGGAAGACGCTTTCGCCCCCAAAGACTCCCGCTATCGCAGCCCAAAGATCATACAAAACGGCAAGCCGCTCGAAGGCCTCGATGGCAAATATGGCCCCGACATCTTCTGCGACCACATCTGCGCTTATTTGGAACGCCACAAATCCAAAAAATCCAACCCGTTCTTGCTCTATTATCCGATGGCCCTGACCCACGGCCCCTTTGTCCCCACCCCCGACAGCAAAGACTGGAACAAAAAGAAGGCCGGAAACAACCCTAAATACTTCGCCGACATGGTTGCCTATATGGACAAAATCATCGGACGCATCGTCCGTAAACTCGACGAGCTCGGCCTCCGTGAAAATACCCTTCTTTTGTTCACCGGCGACAATGGCTCCCCCAGGGCAATCACCACGGAAATGCACGATGGCCGCTCTGTCCGCGGAGGCAAAAGCCTGACCACCGACGCCGGCACACACGTCGCCCTGATTGCAAACTTCAAAGGCACAACCCCTGCCGGCAAAGTCTGCACAGACCTCGTCGATTTCAGCGATTTCCTCCCGACCCTCGCAGATGCCTCCGGTGCCTCGCTCCCCAGGGATGTTACCATCGATGGCCGCAGCTTCCTGCCTCAGCTAAAAGGTAAATCGCCCACTCCCAGACAGTGGATTTTCTGTCATTACAACCCCAGACCGGAAAAGACGAAACTTATCCGTTTCGCACGCGACAAACGCTGGAAACTCTATGCCCCCGGCAACCACAACCGCGCCGGCAAGCTTTATGATGTGACCGCCGACCCGCTTGAGCAAAATCCCGTCGAACCCGGCCAGGTCGGACCAGAAGCCTCCAGCGCCAGAAAACGCCTCCAGGCCGCCCTGAATTCCTTGAAATAAAATGCCAACCAGACTCACTGAAAGACAACAAAGAAAATAGGAGTAACAAATATGGAAGACTTAAATCGACGCAAATTTCTCTCACTCACGGCCAGCGGCGCTGTGGCAGCGGTGATGCCTTCAGCAGGCTGTAAGAGTGAACCTGCCAGACGCAAGCGCGCCGCAGAGCGGCCGAACATCATTTTTATTATGGCCGATGACCTTGGGTATGCCGACTTAGGCTGTTACGGACAGAAGAACATCAAAACGCCGAGCATTGACCGGCTCGCCACCGAGGGTATGCGCTTCACACAATGCTACGCCGGTTCTACGGTCTGCGCACCGTCGCGCAGTGTCCTGATGACCGGCCAACACACCGGCCACACCCGCGTCCGCGGCAACAAGGGCAGAGTCGGAGGCGTCGGCTCACAAAAGCGAGTCCCGCTCGAGCCCCAGGACCTTACCGTAGCTGAATTACTCAAGCAGGCAGGCTACGCCACAGCCATCACCGGCAAATGGGGCCTCGGCGAACCAGACACAACAGGCATCCCAAACCACCAGGGCTTCGACGAGTGGTTCGGCTATCTCAACCAGCAAAACGCCCACAGCTACTATCCACCTTTTCTCTGGCACAACGAGCAAAAGCAAATCCTTGAAGGAAACAAGGACGGCAAACGCCAACAATACTCGCACGACCTCGTCACCGATTTCGCCCTGGATTTTATCCGCAGCCGCAAAGCCGACCCGTTTTTCCTCTACCTGCCATATACTATCCCACACGCAAAGTACGAGATACCGAGCACCGAACCTTATACGGACAAATCCTGGCCAAAGGACGCAAAAGTGCACGCGGCTATGATTACACGGATGGACCGCGATGTGGGGCGTATCATGGCCCTTTTGAAAAAGCTGAATATCGATGATAAGACGATTGTGTTCTTCTGCTCGGACAACGGGGCCGCCCAACGCTGGGAAGGCATCTTCGACAGCTCCGGGCCTCTGCGGGGAAGAAAGCGTGATGTGTATGAGGGTGGTCTCCGCACACCTATGATTGTCCGCTGGCCCGGTAAGGTCCCAGCCGGAAAGCTAAACGCCACCGCTGTTTGGTACTTCGCCGACGTCCTGCCGACACTAACTGACCTTGTCGGCGCAAAAACCCCGCCGGATACCGACGGCATCAGTGTCCTGCCCACGCTGCTCGGCAAAAAACAGCGCACTGACGACCGCTTCCTGTACTGGGAATTTTTCGAGCGCAACTTTCAGCAGGCGGTGCGCTGGCGCAATTACAAGGCGGTGCGTCCGGCGCCGGGCAAGCCGTTGGAGCTTTACAACCTGGCCAAAGACCTGGCAGAAAAACACAACATCGCCGACCGGCACCCCGACGTAGTTGCTAAAATTGAGGCGTATCTGGCGACCGCCCGAACCGATTCGCCGAATTGGCCCGTCAAACCAGCCAAAAAGAAAGAGTGAACAGTGGGATGTTTAAGGAGACTTAAAATGAAGCAGGCAAATAAGCCGACCAACTTAAATCGACGTCAATTCCTTGCTCTGGTGGCGGCGGCGGTGCCTTTAGCCGGCTGTAACAGCCAACTTTCCGGACGCAGCGCCGCTGCAGCAAAACGGCCGAACATTATTTTCTTATTAACCGATGACCAGCGCGCCGATGCTATGGGCTGTGCGGGCAATCCGATTATCCATACTCCGAATATAGATGGTATGGCAAAAAACGGTGTGTTGTTTAAGAATGCCTTTGTTACCACCTCGATATGTGCGTCCAGCCGCGCCAGTATTTTTGCCGGCCAATGGACACGCCGCCACGGCATCATCGACTTTGGAACACATTTTTCTGAAGCTGCCCTGGCACAGACTTATCCGATGCTACTGCGCAAAGCTGGGTATCGGCTCGGCTTTATTGGAAAGTATGGAGTTGGGCCGAAAAGAGATTTGCCGGTTGACGAATATGATTATTGGCGCGGCTTTCCCGGCCAGGGTAGATATGAGCATAAAGACAAGGACGGCAATTATAAACATTTGACGCAGATTATGGGCGAGCAGTCGATTGAATTTCTGCGCGGCTGCTCGAAGGATAAGCCGTTTTGCCTGTCGGTAAGTTTTAAGGCGCCTCACGTTCAGGATGGAGACCCGCGCCAGTTTATTTACGACCGCGCTTATAAAAATCTATACAAAGATGTAACCATTCCATCCCCAAAGACGGCGGAGCGGCGCTACTTTGAAGCTCTGCCGGAATTTCTGCAAACTTCTGAGGCCCGCAGGCGCTGGCAGATACGCTTTTCGACGCCGGCAAAGTTTCAGGAATCCGTCAAGAGCTATTACCGTCTGATTACCGGCGTTGATGTCGTTATTGGACGAATCCGAGATGAGCTTAAACGGCTCAACTTCGATGATAACACAATCATAATGTTCACGGGAGACAATGGTTTTTATCTTGGGGAATACGGACTTGCAGGAAAATGGTTTCCACATGAAGAATCAATCCACGTGCCGCTTGTCGTCTTTGACCCCAGGGCATCAAGGAGCAGACGTGGTGTCAGTTGTGAGCAGATGGCACTTAACGTGGATATCGCGCCGACAATCCTTGAGATGGCTGGCGTGAAAGTGCCGGAGCAGATGCAGGGCCGAAGTCTGCTTCCGTTGCTGAAAGGCCGAAAGCCGAAATGGCGAACTGAATTCTTCTACGAGCATCCATTTAAGCACAAAACCATCGCCCGCACTGAAGCCCTGCGCACGCAGCGATGGAAATACGCCCGCTATATTGACTTTGACTACGAAGAGCTTTACGACCTGAAAAACGACCCGCAGGAAACAGTGAACCTGGCAAAAGACGAAAGATACCGACAAACTTTAACCTCTCTGCGAAGACGCTGTAACGAGCTTGCGGAGAAGGCCAAAGGCAAGTAACAAGTGAAACAACTGAAAAGGGAAAAGACGTGAAGAATTTTAACCGCCGCGAATTCCTTACTCTCGCAGCCGGCAGCACTGTGGCAGCGGTGACATCTTTTAGTGGTTGTAACAGTCAGTTTAGCAAAGGCCGACACCCACTAAAGCAGCCGAACATCATCTTCATTATGGCCGATGACCTTGGGCCTGAATGGCTCAGCTGCTATGGCGGCCAGGAAATGAAAACGCCCAACCTCGATAAGCTGGCCAAAGAGGGAATGCAGTTTTCCAATGCCTACTCGATGCCCCAGTGCACCCCCACGCGCGCGACGCTGTTGACCGGGCAGTATCCATTTCGGCACGGCTGGGTCAATCACTGGGACGTGCCGCGCTGGGGGGTCGGCTGTCATTTTGATTCCAAGCACAATATCACCTTTGCGCGTGTGCTAAAGACCGCCGGCTACGTTACCGCGGCAGCCGGCAAGTGGCAGATTAATGACTTTCGCGTCCAGCCCGATGTTATGCAAAAGCACGGCTTCGACGAGTACTGTATGTGGACCGGCTTTGAATCCCAGAACCCGCCCAGCGCAAAACGCTACTGGGACCCGTATATTCACACCAAAGCTGGCAGCAAAACCTACAAGGGTAGGTTCGGCACCGACGTCTTTGTGGATTTTCTAATTGATTTTATGAGGCGGCACAAGAGTGAGCCGATGATGTTGTATTTCCCTATGGCACTGACCCACGGCCCGCTTACCAACACTCCGTTTGAGCCCGACGTCGAAGACAAAGTAGAGCGGCACAAAGCTATGGTTCGTTATACCGACCACGCGGTCGGTCGATTAGTCAAGGCACTCGATGATCTGAAGCTCCGCGACAATACTATCGTAATCTTCACGACCGACAACGGCACAGCTAAGAAAATGACCGCGCGGATGAATGGCCGCCTGGTTAAAGGCGGTAAAGCTACACTGGGCGAACCCGGTGTCAGGGCGCCGTTCATCGTAAACTGTCCCGGACTCGTTCCCGCCGGTGTCCAGACCGATGCACTGACCGACTTTACCGATATGCTGCCCACATTCGCAGAACTGGGCTCAGCCAAGTTGCCGAGAGATATTGCTATTGACGGCCGCTCCATCGCAAAGCTGCTCCGGGGTGAGGAGAGAGATTCTTCTCGTCGGTGGATTATGGCTATGGGATTTGGCGCCGCGAAACTTGCCGAAGGTCGCGTTGTGGGCGTTAAGCAATTTGCCGACCGGGTCGTGCGTGACAAGCGATACAAACTCTGGGTCCTGGACGGCAGGAGCGCGAGGTTGTTCGACTTGCTCGCCGACCCGGCAGAGACGAATAACCTGATAGATAGCACGGACCCCAGGGTTGTCGCTGCACGCAAAAAACTCGAGGCGGTCGTGCAATCCTTTCCCGGCAAGGACGCTGCGCCGAAGTATGACGCGACGCCGCCTCAGCCCTGGGATAAGAAGATAAAGGGCAAAAGAGGCGGGAAATGATTGACGTATGCGCTCGGCAATCATCGCTCCACCGAAAAAACTGAACGGCGTAAAAACCGTAAGTTTTGAAAAACATGCTTGTTTTTTTCGACAAAAACAAATAAACTGCGTATCTCGTGAATCGTCAAGATAGATACGAAATTAGCAGATAAACAGGGAACCCCGTTAGAAATCGTTAGATTCGCTTCTAAAAGGCGAATTCCATAATGGGGAATAAGGGAATAATATGGTGCAAAAAGAAAAAACTTCTACCGGGGCCAAATCTGAAATGTTGGACGCTGTTGAAAGCAAAAGTCTGCGGAAAAAAATACCGCACTTCGAAATAGGCGATACGGTGGATGTCCGCTGCAGCATCAGGGAAGGCGACAAAGTGCGTACACAGATATTTACCGGCACAGTAATTGCCCGTAAGGGGCGGGGGATTAACGAGACTTTCACAGTGCGGCGAATCGTGGATAACGAGGGTGTGGAACGGATTTTCCCGCTTCATTCGCCCAATGTTGTCGATATCAAGCCGATTCGAAGCGGAAAAACAAGGCGTGCAAAACTGTATTACCTCCGCCAGCGAACCGGCAAAGCTGTCCGCTTAGCACATCGCCACAGCGAACATACCGTCTCGAAATGATGGGTTGGCTGCTGAACAGACGCAGGCTGTTGGCCGATGCGAAAGTGCTCGGCCGATGGGGCGAAAAACGCTGCGAGAAGTTTCTTAGAAGCAAAGGCCTAAAAAGACTCGCCCGCAACTTCTCCTGCAAGACCGGCGAAATCGACTTGGTTATGGTTGATAGCGACGGCTCCATCGTCTTTGTCGAGGTAAAAGCGAGGGCCGATGAAAGTTTCGGGCCGGCCGAGTCCGTCATCACGCCCGCCAAAAAAGCCAGATTGTTCAGGACCGCCCGCTATTTTCTTGCGACCCACAATATAGAGAACCGCCCTTATCGTTTTGATGTTGTTACGATAGTGCTCGGCCGAACCGGCCCCGCACAAATAAGACATTATGAAAACACTTTCGTGCCATAGTTTTATTAGGGAGTTCAACATGCGAAAGATATTTTTGACTATTTTGCTGGTCTTGTGTTTGTGGTCAATAACAGGATGTGTCTCCATACCACGTGAGGAACTAAGCAGTGCTATAGAGACGCAGGAATTGTCGGGCCATGTTCACTTTCTGGCTCAGCCAGCACTTAAGGGACGCAAACCCAAGACATGGGAGTCGGCAACGGTACGACAATATCTAAAAAGTAGATTTCGGGACTATGGGCTTGTGCCCTGGGGAGAAGCAAAAGGATATGAGCAATCTTTTGGTTATGGGACAAATGTAATAGGGATATTGCCGGGGTCAGATCTAAATCTGGCTGATGAAATCGTGATACTTTCGGCACATTACGACCATCTGGGTAAGCGTAAGAAAGGCATATACCACGGGGCATCGGATAATGCTTCAGGTGTTGCGGTACTTCTGGAGATGGCCGAACGGTTTAGCCTGGCAGAGCAAAAGCCAAAACGTTCTGTGTGTTTTGCAGCATTTGACTGCGAGGAGCGCATGCTGCTCGGTTCATTTGCCTTTACATGTAGAGAAGATTTCGACGAAGCAAATATTGTTGCAGTAGTCAATGTTGATACGTTGGGGCGGAACTTGTTTGATGTGGTTGAGAATACATTATGTGCTATTGGGACGATGAAATATCCCAAACTGCGGAAGCGGATATTTAAAGCTGGTAATGATATGGGGATTGATATTGCGGTTTTGGGGGCAGATTTCGTTGGCCCTCGGAGTGATCATGTACCGTTCGAGTCAATAGCGATACCGTGCTTGTTTTTTACTTGTGGACATCACCGAGACTTACATATGCCAAGTGACGTAGCTGATAAACTCAATTACGGAAAAATCAAACGGTCAGCAGATGTGATATCCGCAACTGTGTGTGATTTGGTTAATGCAGATACAATAGAACAACCTATAACACCCAGGAGTGGGGATACTGAAGAACTGAAGTCTCTTAAGCTGAGCCTGGCCCGGATAAGTGAAAGCTATGAAAAGGCAGGACTGACAGAGCAGCAAGGTAAACAGATAGCTCAGTTATGTGCTGGAGCAGATGAACTTTTGCGCCAGGACAATTACAGCGTGCAAGACAGACGCCGATTTATGTGGGAAGCGAGTAATGTTTTTGGCCCGTTAATGGAAGATCCTGCGTCAGGCAACAAACCAGCGGATAGCAACGAGGTAAAAATAATCCAGAAATATGCAATGGCAACTTTGGCGGCATTTTATTCAGCTCATCGAACGGCTCTTGTAGAAGGGACAAGAAAGTTTGTTAAGCATTTGGTGAAATATAAGCCAGGCTTGCTTAAGGGAATGCCAAAATTTGAACACGAAATATATGAGCTGAATGACGACGAAATTAGTCTGATACTACAAGAAAATGGCAAATACCTGTTGGCTGTGCTGCCGGCAAGGATGAAATTCGAAGGTGAAGTCTCTGGATGGTTGTTCAAACACGGGGGATTTCGTATGTACGCTTCCTTTCAGGGTATAGATTGTGAGGGGACTAAGGAGCAAATAATTGATTTTTGTCTGCTGCAATTAGGTAGTAATCCCGAAGATGAGGCTTATTTCAGAGCTTGGCAAAAAGTTCTGACAGCAGTTACGGGAGCAAAGCACGGACAAACACACGATGAGTGGATGCGGTGGAGAATAGCTAACAGTGGCTGGAACAATGAAAAAGAATGGGTATTGGGTCTTATGCGAAGTGACAATCCGCATTTGGCAGCGGCAGCAATATCAAGTGCCCAAGAAATAGCGGGCAAAAAAGCAGAGCATGTACTCTGTGAGATTATACGAAACAATGACGTTAGGGCAAACGTTCGGGCAAAGGCGATATGGACATTATCAGAAGACGCAGGGCCGGCAGCGATGTTAGCGTTGGTGGATATGCTTGATGATAATACACCCTGCCATAGCAAGGAAGACAAGCTTCATATGTATGAATCTTACCCTTTCTATGAACACCCAGCTGTTCGGATGATGAGCGAGATGATGGATAATTGGTATACAGAGATAGCCAAATCGATAACACTGGGAAGCGAGGCGGAGAAAAAACTCCGCGAGTTAACAAAGAAGGATTTTGGGAAAGACGGCAAGGCCTGGCGGAAATGGATTGAGGGGCATGTGAAATAGACCTTGCGCACAGATTCGAAATATTGTGATGGTTCTTGATTTTGGGTGAAATTTGATGTGGATTAAGAATAGTGGAACTGATTGATACGCATTGTCATTTGACCTTTGATGAATTAGCTGGTAATGTCGAGGCTGTTATTGCACGCAGCAAAGCCGCAGGTGTTACCGGCTGGATTACGGTGGGTACCGATGCCCAGCAAAACCGAAAAGCCATCGAACTTGCCGACAAATTCGAAAATATGTATGCAACTGTCGGAATACATCCACACGATGCCAAGGATGCTACCGCGGAGACAATGGCAGAATTAAAAGAGCTTGCACAAAATGAAAAGGTCGTTGCAATCGGTGAGACAGGCCTGGATTTTCATTACAATTATTCACCGCATCAGGACCAGAAGCGAGTCTTCGCTCAGCAGTTAAAAATCGCCGCCGAATTTAATCTGCCGGTGATTGTGCATTGCAGAGAGGCCTTCGATGAAACGATGGAGATTTTAGAGCAGTCCAGCTCAGGCGTTAAGAAAGTAGTCTTTCATTGTTTCAGCGGCTCGGCCCAGCAGGCAAAGGTTGTTCTCGATAAAGGTTTTCATATCTCTTTTACCGGCGTAGTTACTTTCAAAAATGCCGAGAAGACCCGCGACGCTGCTAAAATTGTACCGGTGGGAAGATTGATGCTGGAGACCGATTGTCCTTATATGTCGCCGGAGCCGATGCGAAAGCAAAAGATAAACGAGCCGGCCCTTATGATTCACACCGCTAAATTCCTCGCCGAATTGAAGCAAATGCCCTTAGACGATTTCGCAGAAGCGGTAACCGCCACGAGCGAGGCCTTTTTCGGCCTGCCTTCTTAATATTCTCAAACGATTGCTTTTGTTGCTCCTGTGGTAAACCCGCCGTCTACCAAAATTATCTGCCCGGTAATATATTCTGAAGCGTCTGAAGCTAAGAAGATAACTGTGCCGTCAAGGTCGTGTGGTTGTCCGGGGCGATTTAGAGGAATGCGGTCCGTGATATAATTCACCCATTCTTTGTTCTCATATAACACCGCGTTTTGTGCCGTCTTAAACCACCCGGGGGCCAGCACATTTACCGTGATTCCATATTTGCCCCACTCTGCAGCCAAGCTTTTAGTCATTGACAAGACAGCGCCTCGACTCGCCGTATAAGCTGCGATGCCCTCCATACCGAAAACACAGGTACACGAGCCGACGTTTATTATTCTGCCGTACTTTCGTTTTATCATCTCCTTAGCTGCTGCTTGAGCACAGAAGAAGCTCCCCTTAAGATTGGTATCTAATACGGTGTCCCAGTCCTGCGGGGAAACTTCAGTGCTTGGTTTTCGGATATTTAAGCCGGCGTTGTTAACCAGAATATCAATTTTCCCGTATTCATTTATGGCCACACGCACCATATTCTCAATATCACTTTGTGAAAGCACATCCAACTGAATGGGTAATGCCTTTTTGCCCAGAGACTCTATTTCCTGCTTGAATTCAGTCAGCCTCGATAATTCCCGGCTGGTAATCACCAAATCAGCACCGGCTTTGGCAAGTGCCCTGGCGAAATACTGGCCCAGGCCGCGACTTGTTCCGGTTACAATTGCGACTTTGTCGGAAAGGTCAAAAAAATCTTCCATCTTCACTACCTCAAACATTGGTAATTGGTAAGTAGTTAAATGGTGATTGGTGAGTAGTTAATCCGCCATTTAACCAGTTACCATTTAACCAGTTACTCGTCGTTATGGTTCCAAAACAATTTTCAGCAAATTTTCCTCAGCCTTGAGCAGCCTATCAAAAGCACGTGGCCCATCTTCCAAGGGTAAAACGTCGCTGATTAGCGGCCCCACATTGATTTTGCCTGAAGCTACTAACTCTATACAATCACGAAATTCACCCGAACTGGCGTATGAGCCTTTGAAAGTAAGTTCACCGGCAACGAACTGCTGCAAATTAAACTCCGCGGTCTTTTCTAAATTACCAACAGCGATAAGATGTCCGCCTGTCTTCGTTACTGAAACGGCGTCTTGAAAAGTTTTTGCATAGCCGACGGCTTCGAAAGTAACGTCTGCCCCTTTATTTTTTGTTTCCCTGAAAATCGTTTCCATCAGGTCAGACTTGACGGGATTGACGACCACATCGGCGCCCAGCTTCCTTGCTGCATCGAGCCGGAATTCGTTGATATCGGACACGAAGACCTTCCCGGCGCCTCTTAGCCTGCAAGCCTGCAGAATGAAAAGGCCGATTGTCCCGGCTCCAATAACTACAACCGTATCATTAGTCGATATAGGGGCTCTATTGGCGGCGTGCATACCTATTGATACAGGCTCCAGGAGACTTGCGTGGGTGAAAGACAGATGGTCCGGAATTTTCGAGGCAATCCACCACGGCACTGCAACGTACTCTGCAAATGCGCCATGCCTTTTGAAGTTTGGGGTGGAAACGCCGAGCACCTGTCGATTTTCACAGCGGTTATAATAGCCCTTTTGGCACGGCTCGCATCTGTTGCAATATACGGTTGAATCAAAGCAAACTCTATCGCCCCTTTCAAAATCCTTTACATTTTTACCTGTATTTTCAACAATACCGGCCGCCTCATGCCCCATAACCAAAGGAGGAATTCTTCTGCCGGTCTTACCTGTAAAACCCTGAACATCCGACCCACAAATTCCACAGGCCTTGACACGGATTAGTACATCATCGTCACCCACCACCGGGTCTGGAAAATCTGAATATTCGAAACAATATGGTTTAGTATAAATTAAAGCCTTCAATTAAATCCTTTCATTGGAGAACACCGGACAGATATCCCTTGAGGTCCTTAAGTTCTGCGCGTTCTACTTAACGGTCACTTTCCTATTCGCTGGCATAATATCCGAATCTGGCGCTCAATTCCACTCCATTTTGCGAGGTGGGATTGGGTATTTGTTCTTTACAAGGCGGTCAAGGAATCAGCTCGTCAGCTCCGATATCGGGTTTTGCCCCGCGAGGTTCGCGGTCTATATCTTCGGTTACATCGGACAGCGATTTGGCTTTGTTGATGGCGTCAGCGGCGCGGAGTGTCAGGTGCAGGTTTCCTTGTGACGGATTGACGAGAGCGCTTGTAAGGTCTTTCGCGAGGTTATTAAAGGCCTTGATTTTGCTGCCCGACTCGTTTCTGATTTTGGGCCCGCTGAGCAGGTTGTTGGCGATAAGCAGACCGTCGTTGTCATATACAAGACGAATGAGGCGGCCGAGGCGGCTGTCTGGTTCGTGAATGGTGTTGTTGAGAACTTTGCAGTCCTGGGTGTAAACGGTTACGATACCTCCTTCGGTGGCCCTCGTAATAAAATTGTTGCGGACAACAAAACGCAGGCAGTGTGTGTTTATGCCGTTGGCACGGTGCGGATTGCCGAGGCAAATGCCGGCATCGCAGCCAATAATGATATTTCGCTCGATGACGCAGTCCTGCGAGTCAAACCAGATGAAGATGGCTCCGCGCCCCTCACGAGTCCTGCCCTGGATGCCTATGAAAACGTTGTCGCTAATCACCCAGTTTTTAGCGTACATCAGGTCAATACCGCCAACGTAGTTTCCGCCGGCGATATCGTGCGGGTCGTCGCTTAAGCGCTTGGGCCGGTCGTTGTAAAACAGACAGTATTGCACGCGGCAGCGCTTCGGACGAATCACTTCGCGGTTCTTTTTCGGCACTTTAACGCCTTTGACGCCGCGCTGCCAGATGTTGTGGATGATGCAGTTGTAAATGGTAAGTCTCTGAACGTTGGTTTCGGAGTTGACCTTGAATCCGTTGTATTGGGTGTTCTGGATGGTCAGGTCGGCAATCGTGACACCCGAGCATCCGGTGATGCCGATGAGTTCTCCGTCGCGACTCTCAGCACCGTCGATGACCACGCGCTCACGATGTCCCGATGCTCCGCGCAACGATACGTTATCAGTTTTGAGCTCAACGTAATGAGGCATCATATAGTGGCCGTCCGCCAGAAGAATGGTTCCGCCCGGCTTTATCTGCTCGACGGCCCTGATAAGTCCCTGCACGCTCGAAACTTCTATTGTCTGTCCTGCAGGCCGTGGTAGGGGGGGAGCCTTGGGAAACCAGGATTGGTCAGGTGGATTTATGATTTCGCGCTGCCGTGCTCGCGGCTTGAAGGTGATGGCTTTGCCTTTCGCCGGCGAAACCAGACCGAGCGCTTTTAGTAGCTCGGCGTATTTCATCAGGACAAGATAGTTGCGCAGCGAATACCCACAACACTTAAGCGCCTCCTCAGAGTAGTCATCGCTATACTTTTTTGGATTACTGGGGTGGACTCCGTCGCGGGCAAGAAGTGTTGGGACGTCGTAGCCTTTGTACCGCGCGAATTTATCCAGCGCACCGTCCCAATCGTCGGGGCGGCGTTTGAGGATTTCCGAATGAAAGTCGATAAGCGGCACCTTCATATCGCGGGCAATCTTTCGCACGGCGTCCGCGTAGACCGCTGTCTTCTCAACAAGTCCGTGCCGCGGCGGAATCGTACTCAGGAGCACCACCGTCCCGTTGTCCAGGCATTTTCGAACCACCTCCCGCGTTTTCTTTTTGTACTCCTCCAGTCCGACGGCGTTGAGGTCGTTCGTGCCAAACATTATCAGGGCCGCTTCCGGGTTCAATTGTTCGAGCCAGCCGTCAATGTTCTTGTGCGCCCAGCGTATGGTCATTCTGCCTTCGTTGCCGAATTGCGGGCCTTTCCAGTCGCGCCAACACTCTTTCTTCAGATATTCCTTGACCAGCTGATATGCCTGCTCCATTTCCTCGGAAGCGTTCTTGCGCGAGTATAATAGCGGTGTCCAGAAGGCCAGAGTAACAGTTATCGAGTCGCCGAAATGCGCAAAGGTTCCTTTCTGTCCGGAGAATTTTGCGTGGATCCTGGCCATTGAATCCACCCAATAGTAGCTTTCAGATTCTCCCGTTTTCGTTTCCGGATTTTGAGCCTGTAATGTAACTGGAAGAGTCAGCAAAACAAGCAAAATGGTGAGGTTAAATGCTTTCATGGTCGATACCTAACTACACTCCTGAACTTTTTAATCGTTATAATACCAGAATTTGCCGCCGGTTTCCAGCAATTATCGAGCGAAGGTCGAAAATCCAAAAAACGATGATGACTCTGTGGGATTTCGCTCGCCCTGTTAGAAATCTTCATCAATAAAGCAATAGGCAGGGGCGGTATTTTGGCCTTACACCCCCCAAACTGGTCAGTTTGAGTAAAAAAGGTATTGATTCAGCTATCTTATATATGTTAAAATGAATATGGCTCATTTATAGGATTTTATCCCACACCAATTGAGCTCAGGTTCGCGCCCCTGGGCCTGCGGCCTCCCGTCAGAGACAGGCCTAATTGGCGCGGGATGGGAGCCCTCAGGAAGATAAAAGATGCTCAGATGTATAAAAATCTCGTTGTTCACCCTCGTGTTAATCGTATCCTTAGTTGGTTCTCCTATGGAGTCCTTACGGACTGTGTGGGCCGGCTGTCCGGTGGGTGATTTGAGCGGGAACTGCGAAGTCGATTTGCCGGACCTGCTGATTTTTGCCGGGCGGTGGCTGGACACAGACACGTCGAGGGAAGGAATGGTGGCGCATTGGAAGCTGGACGGCAACGCAGACGATCCGGTCGGTGGAAATCATGGAACTGTATATGGAAATCCAGTATGGACAGTCGGGAAAGTTGATGGTGCATTAGACTTTGATGGTGATGGAGATTACGTTGACTGTGGGAATGACAGTAGTTTGAATTTGACAAATAATTTCTCAATTTCGGTATGGGTTAACGTAGATGATGCTGAACCAGGCCT